>Ga0228711_1012376_pt1 | contig 10453 bp, 2 predicted proteins | sample MedpolnodulmetaG_2_FD_177996 | JGI IMG/M metagenome (GOLD analysis project Ga0228711, IMG submission 177996) | Root nodule microbial communities from Medicago polymorpha collected in Santa Monica, California, United States - brown nodules | ecosystem: Host-associated > Plants > Roots > Nodule...
AAAATTTCTATTTGAGGATCTTGTTACCGGTTAGCAAGACCTTTAAAAATTTACCTTTAAAGAGATGCCGCATAATAATTGGGCAAAATAAGTGAGACCAATATCATCCGGTTAATTGGATGAAACAATTTTTTTACTAAATTTTATTTACTTTTCAACCGAACTCCAAATTTTTAGGACTTTTACTGTGAAGAGTTAACAAATAAATATCTTTATTACCTCCCGCTTGTTTGTTTAAACTCGAGATTCACATTTATTTGTGTGAGTTGTTCATCTCAATCATTGCACTTCTCAACTACTCATCCTCAACAATTTTAATTTACGTGGTCACCATGAAAAGATGCATGCTTTCTCTTTCCCCTTGTTTCAACTCAATCATTCCACATTTTATATTTTATAGAACACACGTTCTTCTCAACAACACATCATCAACAAGAACATTAAAAGTGTCAGAAAGTTGTTGAACCTTGCAAAAATGAACAAGTTGTTTCCTCCTACTCGTAGTTCACTATACTGTTGCTGTCAGATTCTACTAGCATTTGGACTTTTTAGTTTGCATATGTTAACTCATCTTGAAGCTTCTGGCTCAAAGGTTGAACTGCTTCCTGGTTTTCAAGGACCTCTTCCTTTTGAACTTGAAACTGGGTGAGAGCAATCTTAGGGGATGTATTGGATTAGGATTCTTAAGGATTTTAAAAGACTTTTTAATTATGAAAAAGTTTTGTGGTATTCAATCAAGACTCTTTGCAATTTAAAAAAAGTCTTGTGGTATTCAATCAAGACTCTTTGTCATTTTAAAAAAGTCTTGAGGTATTCAATCAAGACTTTTCATCACTTAAAAAAAGTCTCATGGTATTCAAAATCATTCAAATTTTGAAGGATTGTTTAATAAATTGGATTTTGATGGATTTTGTGGGATTTTCTAGTGCAATTTTAACAAGAAAAAGTCTTTCATGAAGACATAAGATTTCTTAAGATTGTCTTTCTTTTAAAAGTTTACTGTCTCTTTCTTATCCTTTCTTCCTTCTCTCTCCTCTCCCTTCTCTCTCTCTCCTCTCTTTTCTCCCTTCTCTCTCTTCCCCCCTCTCTCAATCTCTCATAAAGAATAAAAATAAAAATAAGAGTCTATATTGAGAATAGGGTTAAATATGTTTTTCGTCCTTACATTTTACGCCTCTTTGAAGAATAGTCTCTACATTTCATTAAATGTTTTTAAAATCCTCATATTTTATCTCCGTTATCAAAATTAGTCTTAGCTGTTAATTCTCTAATAGAATGCTGATGTGGCAGTTAGTGGGTCCCAATTATTTTAGGTTAAATATGTTTTTGGTCCTTACATTTTGAGTGACTTTGAAGAATAGTCCTTATTATTTTAGGAATTTTAAAAACATTTATTGAAATGTAAGGACTATTTTTCAAACTCACGCAAAATGCAGGGACCAAATACATATTTAACTTTAAAATAATTGGGACCCACTAATTGCCACGTCAGCATTCCGTTTGAGAATTAACAGCAAGGACTAATTTTGATAACGAAGATAAAATGTGAGAATTTTAAAAACATTTAATGAAATGTAGGGACTATTCTTCAAAAGGGCGTAAAATGTAAGGACTAAAAACATATTTAACCCTTGAGAATAATATTATGATAGAGTTGTACTCATTTCTTTTTAATGAGTCCTTAAAACTTATAAAATCTTTTGAAATCTTACAAATCCATGAAATCCTTTAAAATCCTTTAAAATCTTATGATGTAAATCCATTGAAATCCAAATTGAAAATCCTAATAGTCTTTTAAAATCATGAAAGTCATTAAAATCCTACGAAATCTTTTAAAATCTTTAAGACTTTTTTAAGCAAAAATTGTCCTATAAAATCCTAATCCAATCATTCCATATTTTATTTCATTTTCACCTCCTGTTAATGGGGGTGCAGTGTAGCAAGTAATGTAGTTATGTGTCATATATTTGATAGGTACGTGGGGTTAGGAGATTCAAATGATGACATGCAAGTGTTCTATTTTTTTATCAAGTCAGAAAATAATCCTCAGAATGACCCTCTTATGCTTTGGTTAACTGGTGGTCCTGGTTGTTCTTCTTTTTCTGCCCTTTTCTATCAAATAGGTAATTTTCAAATTAGAACTTTATTGTTTTTTAATATCTTTTGATAATTTATTGATAATCCATAATTGACTATGTGGACCACACACATATGTGTTTACTATTAAAAAATTAGTTTATAACTGGAACACATTATAAGTTGAATTAGATCCAATTTAAATTTTAAGATTGTATCCTATTCTATTCAAGATTTGTTGTGGTTTGGTGAGAGACAAGAATTTTTGTTTTTGTCCTGTCCCTTGCCTCAAGTAATTTGTCTTGTCCGTAGAACAATTTTACAAATCAAACACTGTACAACTTAAGTTGTCATGTCCTGTCCTTTAGTTTGTAAGTTAATTTGGAAATTTATTATTATCTATGTTCCTTTTTAATTATCATATTAAATATATTTAGACATACCAAGAAAACTAATAAACTGTTACTTTTCATAGTTAGTATATTGTTAGAGGGGAGAAAAAAATGTTAGTTTATGGGGATTGAACTCGAGACCCCAACGTCCCTTAGCTCATCAACCGAGCTACCTACGTGGGACAATATTATCATTTGTATGGAATTGCTTAAACTCTTAAGCCATTCTGTGCATAGGATTGACATTTGTTTCAGCTGATAATTTGGCCATTGCTTAAACTCTTAAGCCATTCTGTGCATAGGATTGACATTTGTTTCAGCTGATAATTTGGCCATCTGTGCATTCAGGCTATAAATTGCAATAGCAAGTAAGTGTTTCTTTCATAGCCAATGCATCCCTTTAGCTTCCTCTGAAACTAATATCATTTCATTAACTAGCTTATAACTCTTTCATAACCAAGTCACTTAAATAGTCCACCGAACATCTCATACTACTCGACGTGAGATTTGTTTTGAAACCCCATAATACCCAACTCCCTACCATAGCATCGCCCATGAGAAGCGATATTCCAGTGGATGCACGCTATATGTCTCTTTAAAAATATTGTGTCAAGATCACTATTGAAATTTTAACATGTTGTGAAGCAAATGTTCAATTGGATGTTAATAGGTCCAGTTGCATTTGAAATCAAGGAGTACGATGGGAGTATTCCTAGTTTGGTCTCAAGGCCACAGTCATGGACAAAGGTGATTTATATCAGTAATAAGAACTATGATTTAATAATTCCACACTGATTTCATTTACTTAAGTTAATCCAAAATTTGTACTAATAAGAACTATGATTTATATCAGTAATGTCATGTGGTTGTAATATTCATTATTGGAAGGTGATTTACCAGTAGTAATGTTAATGATCTATTGGTCAGCTATGCAGCATTATTTTTGTAGATTTGCCACTTGGAACTGGTTTCTCATATGCAAAAAATGTCACGAATCACCGGAGCGATTGGAAACTAGTTCACCATACTCATCAATTTCTTAGGAAGGTATGTTCATTATACTAACTAGGTGAAGACGGGCACTGACGTGCTAGATACAGTTTCTTCCACATCTTCCGACTTATTTTTTTTTCTTCATGATGGAGGCCGACTATGATCTTCTTTTAAGAAAAGCCGATCATGTTACCATTGCATATTCATTGTCACACTTTTCTATTTTGATCATTTTGTAATCAGCTGAGACAATATTATCTGTATTTGTATAGTGGCTGATTGATCACCCTGAATTTCTTTCAAATGAATTCTACATTGGAGCTGATTCATACTCTGGAATTCCTGTCCCGGCCATTCTTCAAGAAATTTCAAATGGTTAGAAATCGTAAAAAGCGCAGTTTTTAAGATGGATTAATTAGTCATTAAGTATTGATAAATTTCTTTATAAATAAAATGATCGATCATGAGGCCAGAAATTTTCGTAACCATTTTAATTTGCAATCCTCACTCTAATAAATTGATTATTTGCATTCCCCTTTGACAATAAGCAAAGCAAAAAGTTTAACATATCAAAGGGATTGTCCGGATTACCAGGGTCCACTTCCCCTAAGAACCGGACGGTTAAGAAGAAGAAAAACAACGACTGATCTTTTTCCATTTGTTTGATTAACAGGAAATGAAAAAGGCCTCCAACCATCTATAAATCTTCAGGGATATCTGCTAGGGAACCCCATCACAACATACAGAGAACAAAATTATCAAATCCCATATGCTCATGGAATGGGACTCATCTCTGATGAACTCTATGCGGTGATATTATTACCAATTTAATTTGAGTAATTGACATACATAACCCCTCAAATTGTAACTTCGTGCAATTACTTCTCTGAAATTTGCAAATCATGAAAAACCCTCTAATTTTGTCAAACATCTGTCAAATACCCTATTAGTTTTCTATGTTAGTCGAGATGACGTGATAGTTATATTGTCGGTGTAACTACATCGAATCATATCTCACTGTGTAGATATTTGTGAAGATATTTTAGGACTACATTACCCATCAACAAAAAGTGGCCAGAGTTACTCATATTGAGTTGACACCAATCAAAATTCATTTATTTATTTTCCACTAAATATAACATAAATAGTGGAAGACAAATGAATGATTTTGATTGTTGTCAATTCAGGACGAGTTACTCTACCCATCTTTTATTGATGGGTAAATAAGAATTTGCCTTTGATTATATATATGTATAAGAAAGTTTGACGTTGTCACGACATAGGAATTAATCTCTATACTATCATCATCATCATCATCATTCTATTTAGTCAAACTACATTGATGTTATTATGCTTAATGGTCTACTGGTGTCTATTAACAGTCACTGCAGAGAAATTGTAAAGGAGAGTATATTGATGTAGATTCCAGAAATGAGTTGTGTTTAAGAGATCTACAATCCTTTGATGAGGCAAGTAAACCATTCCAATTTTATGTATACCTATCATAAAGAGGATACTAAGTTTTTGTACGTTTTCTCTTTCAATTTTATCCTTTATTGAAACTATTTCACTTACATTTTTTCCCTTTCTATCCAAACAAATTTCTATATTTTTCAAATCTATTTATACCTATATGTAAATGAGATACCGAATTTTGGTGTAACCCTTTCTCTCTCAAGTTTTATGTTCATTTGACCTACTTAGGGACCGTTTGTTATAGATTAAAATAAAAGTGATTTTAACATAAAATAATTTAGAGATTAATTATATGAAAAATCATTATCTATTTTGTGTTTGTTTACCATAATAAAAATCATTTTTTTAAAACAAATAATTTAGTTTGTTTGGATACAACTATATAAAAGAGATTTTTTGCTACAAAATTAGTTCAATCTTTTAATCCATATTTTCTTTCTCCTCTAAAAAAATCTATTTTTTGAGAAGCTGCTCTTAACAGCTTCTCATTTGAAGTTGTTTTTAGTTTTTTTTAGATTCTGTTTTTTTTAAAAGTTGTAACAAACGGATGCAAAACTCTTAAAAGTGATTTTTTCTTTAAAAAAACTATAACAAACGGGCTCTTAATCTACAATTATGTTATTTTTTATACAATCAAACAACTGAAATTTTTAAATAATCACATAAAATTTTGTAGTTTTTATTATTATTTTTGATAAAAATTATTATAAATTAATGCATTTATCCCTTGGAGTTAGGAAGATGAAAATTTTAACATTAGCTAGCTATGATAATGATAACCCCTTCGGTTAAACTGTTATTTCTTCTCTTCAGTGTCTCTCAGCAATTAATGAGTTCAACATTTTGGATAGCTATTGTGAAGATGATGAGCATCTGTGGAGGAGATCTTTGACTCAGGAGCTGAACGAATCTCTTAGTACTCGTCTCACAGTCCCAGAAATAAGTTGCACAGTAATTTTTTCAACGCTTATCTAGATTCGGACACAATTTTTGTCCATGATGTTTCAAATTTGATGTTATTCATTTTCATTATTGTTGTAGATTTATGGTTACTACCTCGTAACTAAATGGATTAGCGATGAGAGTGTTCGCAAGGCACTGCATATTCGAGAGGTTTGATATAATAATAAACCTATAAACTTTTATGTCAGGTGGTTTTCTATATTACATCAAAGAAGTCTCATAAAACTATTGGATATCAATATCATATTAATGTACATAGCTTTGATCCCTGCAGGGAACCATAGGAAAATGGAAACGATGTGACGGTACTGATTTTGAGCAGGAGATCTTTAGTAGCGTAGAGTTTCATGCAAATCTAAGCAAAAAAGGATACCGCTCTTTGATATACAGGTGAAATTTGTTTTTCTTATTGCTTTCTGGATGCCCTGAAGACTAATTGATTTTTTATGGCAATTGATGTGTTTTTTTTACAGTGGAGATCATGATGCAGTTGTTCCTTTCATCTCTACTCAAGCATGGATAAGGGATCTAAATTACTCCATTATAGATGATTGGAGGCCATGGTTTGTAAAAGACCAAGTGGGAGGGTAAGCATGTAACCGCACAGTTGGTCTATTACTCAATCATGATTGAACCTATTGAACAAATTGAACCGTAACATCGAAGTTTTGCTGGTTCGACCTCGGGTCAAATTGAACCGTAATATTTAAGAGTGCATCAGACTCATCTGATCCTAACATGTATCCTAATCGTAATCAATAACTTGCCGTGCAGATACACAAGGACTTACTCGAATCGCATGACATTTGCAACCGTAAAGGTAATAAATATTAATTAAATCACGTGATCTTTGTTATTTTAAGAAAAAACACCCAATTTGGTGAAAACATGCAAGTGTCTTTGATGAGACTGTGCAACTTCTTTATATTAATTTTCATGTAATTAATTTTGCAGGGTTCAGGACATACAGCTCCTGAGTACACTCCTGAGAAATGTTTCCCCATGTTCACTAGGTGGATATCTAATTTGCCGTTGTAAAAGGACAAGAAAATCGTGTCAAAGTTTTATGTTTCAATTTTTTCGTGATTTCGTCTTCTTCACATCTTGGCTGGGAAAAAAGAATATTCTGCTTACTGTGCTACAAAATTCACTGCAAGACAATGATTGATGGCAATTAGCATGATTTGATTTTTTAACAAGGAGAGAACGTTAAAATTAATTAGTAGAATAATTGGCATGATTTGATACATTTATGGTTTGAATTTTTAAAAAGTGAATGTATAAAAAAAAAATTATATATCATTCAATATCGCTAAAAACATAAATGATGAATCTGTGAACAAATGCATAACATCCAAGTTGATAGCATACATAAGCAAAATGCCTACAAATAATATTATAAATTTAAAATGACTGAAATACTCATGTCACCGATTTACAACGTTGATGTCCAAAATATGAAGTTGCAACATAATTAAATATGATTTTGAAGGTCATTAATCATAATTTTTTATATGTGCATTGTATTCATATATCATTAATCATCCAAATTGCATGAACGCATATTTAAATTCTACAACAACTACTCCCTCCTCTCTTTTTATAAGCATGCATTGTCATTTTTTAAGCATATTAAAAAAAGTTGGTTGAATAGTTAATGTGAACATGATGTATAGCTATTACTAAAGAGCAATGTTACATGAACCACCTAATGTGGCATACCACTCTTGTACCACCCATATGTGGCATTTTTTATTAATTTCATTAAGGGTAATTTTGTCCATTCCCACTTTCTTCCTTCACCCTCTCTCACGTGTTTCTTTCTTTTCTTTCTTCCAACCATTTTTCCCTCTTTCTTCTCTCCTTTTCCACACCACCTCCTCCTCCTTTCTCTTATTGACCACCGTCTTCCACCACCAGCCGTCACAACCACCACCCTCGTACGCCTTATCAGCCTCATATCACACCACAAGTCCACAACCACTGTCTCATCCTCATATATAACCACCACCACATCTCAAATTTACCACCGGAACACAAAACGGCGATGACAACGGCGAGGTTTGGCGACATGGAACGGTATCGTGGTGGCCATTGGAGGTTGAAACGAAAAATACAAGGAGGAGCGCAGAGTGAAATAGGAAGGTGGAGGAGAGAACACGGAAGGGGGAAGAGAACGGTGGCCGTGAGATAGAGAGAAAGACATCGGTAGGTGGTGGATGGGATGAGAAAGGGACGAAGACAGCAGGCGGTGGCCGGCAGCCGGCGGAGGCATGGCGGAGAAATCGAAGAGGAAAAGGGAGAGTGGCTGAGAGTGGGGTTACGTGATAAGTGTCCAAAAGGAGTTAAATAGACTATATATTTTAGGCACTTTGATTACTTGGTTTGCAAGTTATCCTGCGAAAAGCTCACAAATACTGAAGAATCATTCAATTATACTTTTCACATCTAATGCCAACTCTTTATAGGAAAATACACGCCTGGACACTTTAGAAGCAAGAAAACATGAAGAAATGCAAAGGACAACTCGCCACGGCGAGCTCAAAGGCGAGCTGAGGTAGAAAGTTGAAGTTACTCGCCTCATATTCGTAATGGCGAGTAGCATCAGCAAGAAATAGGCAGAAGTACATGTTCACTCGCCCTGGCGAGTGAAATTACTCGAGAGGCGAGTAAGGCGGTCTAACCCCCTCAGAGCTGACGTGGCAGAAACCCACTGGGGAAGGAAGCTCAACTCGCCAAGGCGAGCAAACTTACCCGCAAGGCGAGTTGAGACAGAACAGGCCATATAAAAGCCCATTTGTTCATTTCAAGAAGTATCTATCATTTTGAGGATAGTTTAGGCCACTGGAGGAAGAGAGAAAACAGGGGAAAATACAGAGAGAACCTAAGGAGCAAGGAGCACAAGGATTGAAGGAAGACACAAGATCAGTGAGACATCATGACTTGGTTCCATTCCATCTCTTCTTTTCTCCTTGTAAGGTTGCCATGACAATGAGTAACTAAACTCTTTTTGTTGGGATTAAATGTAGTTAACTCTATTAGTATGTATTCCCTTTGATTGGGATGTTGTGTGATTCTAATTTATCTTACGATATTGATGTTATTCTTGCTTTCCATGTTTGATCTTAAGGATTTGAATGGTGATTGAAAAATACCTTTTGAATCTAGGTTAGAATAATCTTCTATCAATACTTTTGTTCTAGACATGGAACTTAGGTTGGTAATCACTTTGGATATTGGAACTGAAAGCTTTTGTATCGTTGTATAGTGCGAGACATCGACGATACAACGATACAATCGACTATTGGACTGTTTGATAGTGCGAGACATCGACAATTAAACGATCCAGTAGAACGCACAATATCATTTGGACACGAATGATGTTGTTGAGCAATACGTGATAATATCGATTGATAATTAGAATCCGCAACCCGAATCCGAGAATACGTACAAGTAGGTTGATGAAGTTTAATCCCAGCATACTTATTTCCCTGTTAACTCTCATCCCATTTATAAATTCTTAGCTAATAGTTTATGAAACAAAACCATCGGAAAACCCTAGCTCAAAACGACACCGATTGTTGCACGGCTTAGAATATCGCACCAGTCCCTATGGAGACGATAACAAAAATACTTACTTTTGATACTACATCAAAATGGCGCCGTTGTCGGGGACTGGCGTTTAGATATTTGAAGCATTGCAACAATATGTATTGTTTTGAGCATCTGTATATAGTCGGTATATATTTTTCTTACTGTATAGCTTTTCTGCACTAACCCCTCTTTGGTATACAAAGAAAAGTTTCTTGTTAGTTGTTTCCGTTTCAGGTTCGTCACACAAAAGAAATCATGGCTGATCATGGTTACATCAACTTCTATACTCCACCCGAGTATGAACCATATCAATAGTATCAACAATACCCTTCTGAAGATGAACGAGTATCAAATATGGAAAACATTTTGAATATGTTCATGCAACAATCCATGATAAACATACAGGACACCACCCAAAGATTAAAGAATCTATCACTTCAGGCGGAGTTCATGCAAGCACAAGTAGATTTTATACAAACAGTCATGGATATGCAAGCCAACAATCAATCCACACACGGAGAACAAGAAGATAATTCACTTACGTATGAGAAAGTTGGAGAAATTGTTGAAGAAGGTGTTGATGAAACTGAGGAAGATACAATATTAGAAGAATGTGGTGAACTGTGTATTGCAAAAGAGATAGAAACACCACATGAAGAACAATTTCCTCAAGAACGGTCAGATTCTGAAGAGGCCGAAACTGTTGATAATCAAGAGGTGATGATGGTGGCAGAGAGAAAGGAACGACTACCAAGCAAGGAAAAATCAATTGAACAAAAGAGGGAAAAAGCGAGCAAGGTGGAGATTGATCGAGTCATAGACGAAATATGTGCCTTACTCAACAAACCAAGATTAGGGAGGATTTGGACTCCACATCAACTATACTTCAAATTCATGGAATTCCTCCCGAAGCGCAAGAGTACCAAAGATGATGTGTTGTCCGTCTCATTTCGTCCACC
>Ga0228711_1012380_pt1 | contig 10450 bp, 7 predicted proteins | sample MedpolnodulmetaG_2_FD_177996 | JGI IMG/M metagenome (GOLD analysis project Ga0228711, IMG submission 177996) | Root nodule microbial communities from Medicago polymorpha collected in Santa Monica, California, United States - brown nodules | ecosystem: Host-associated > Plants > Roots > Nodule...
TAAATGAAAAACGTTATTTTAATGCTAAAAAATATTTTTGACACAATTTTAATGCTAAAGTTATTCGTCAAACATATGATAAATGTTTCAATAGGTAGAGCAAAGCAAAAAGTTCAACATACCAACTAACACCACTTCATTCACTACACACAATTTTCTTTAAGATTTGACTCCGTCCAATCTATACATACTTTGTTGAATCTTCAATTCTTCATAAATCAACTAATAACACAACTACAAAATAATTAATTTCAATTTAAAATTAATCAAAATCAACTCTTTTGGTCAATATCATAAATCATTGTTGCCTAAATTAGAAAAAGCACTTATTTATTAGGAAAAAAAAAACGCACTTAATTTTACCAACTTTCTTCCATTATACAATGCCTCTTCTTTCAAGCAAGAGGCAATTACCTAACCCACGTGTAATTCACTAAACATCTTATCCAATCTCAACCGTCCATTATATTCTGAATCTACACTAATCAACGGTCTAGATTTTCCTCAAAATCACTTAGACAAATATAGCATCACCACATAAATAGCTGGGTCCCACACCTTACGTGTAAATCTAATCCATTTCAATTCAAATAACCGTAGCTAAAACTCAAAAACTGTAGCTAAAACTCAAAAACCGTATCTAAAAACCAATTCATAGAATTTTGACTAATTAGATTCCTCCACGTGGCTTCCGACATAAACCACCGACTTCGTCCTCGTCAAACATTATTTTTTGTCTGTTTTTTCTATTATTAATTCAAACAAAAACAACAAAAAATGTTTTTTTTTAAACACAAATCTCTTCATAAACCTTCATTTTCACTTTGATTCTGATTCTGGGTATTGAAAATTTTGTTATTTTTCTGCATATTCTTGAATTTGTTATTGGAAAGTTTTGATTTTTGAAGAGAGATTTTGAGAAAGAAGGAAGAGAAAAAATAAGCTTATGATGCAACGTTTGGTTGATCATGCCATTGGTGTCTCTAAAGAGTAAGGGTATTTGATTTTTTTCTATATGATGGTAGCTGATGAATGCTTTTGGTTTTTGAGGAAATGGTTAATGATGATGTTTTTGTTGTGTTGTGTTGGAATTGTTATTGTTTGATCATGTTTTTTTAATGAAGTTTATTGTGTAATTAGATTATTATGAAGAGGGTTCTTGAGGAAATGATTAATGATAAGAATTAAGAATATGTTTGGTTTTTTTATTTTTTATTTTTGTATTGGAATGGTTATTGTTAAATCATGTTTGTGTTTTTTTTTATGAAGTTTTATAGTATATTAATTTGATTATGAATGAGGGTTCTTGAAGAAATGATTAATGATAAGAATGTGTTTGGTGTTTTTGTTGTGTTAGAATGGTTATTGTTAACTAAGTTGCTTGGGCTCTAGTGGCAAGGAGCTCATTCCAAGGACGTACCCGGGAAATACCGGGTTCGATTCCCAAGGGGAACAATGCTTGGCCAGTGCGCATGCCTCTACGCACGAGCCGGATTAGTCGCCCACCTTTGGTGGGTCGGAAACCGGTGTGAAAGCCAATAAAAAAAGAATGGTTATTGTTTGATCAGTTTTTTTATATTTCAATTCTTGTAATTTTGCTGATAATGTAATTTTGAATGGTTAATTGGTATCATTTGATTGTTGGATGAATTTGAATTCCCCTTTTGGTTCTGTTATGCTTCAATGATATACCAGCAATGTTTAAGCATGTTTTCCTACTTTTTGGTTATATTTAATTGATAATCTAAAAGATTTGGTGAAAATTCTGCTTTTGGTTATATTTAATTGATAATCTAAAGATTTGGTGAAAATTCTGCTTAATTTTGTTCCTTTGTTGGAAAGATTTAGCAAAAAACTCTGCTTAACTTTGGTTTTTCTTTGTTGGTGTTTTAATGATATATCATATATAAACCTTGAAATACTTCAAGATTTAAGTCATTCAAATGGCAAAAGAAAAGTTACTGACTATACAAATTTGACGTAAAAATTTGCCGACTAGTTAAGTTTAGGCAATGATTCATTAGAATGAATCGTGATTCATCAAAGTGAATCGGGATTGAAGATGTGATTAATGTGTAAAACAGATAAACACTAGGAATTTGTATTGATTAGGTGTACTTTTGTATTGAATGCGATACTACTCGTATAATCGTAAGACTGATAACTATGTTTCTATGTGTATTTGAAATCAGATCATGTATTTATGCGTTGATGTTTGAGAGCCGAGGGGTATCCTATTCATATGGTTTTTTAGTGCAGGTCAGTGAAGACTATTACTTGTGAGTCATTGAACAATATTGTTAGGATAATCAATGGAGTGTCTGCACTTTTGTTGGCATTACTTCCTGGAAATGCTAAAATACTTGAAGGTATTCATGGTTGGGAACTCAGACCAACTTTCCGAGGACCGCGGCTTCCACGATGGATGGAGAAGTAAGGCTTTTCATTACGGCATCGGTAATTTTTGTGTCAATTTATCTCTACTTTCTTAACACTTCAATTGAAACTATTGCATAGTAGAATTTGAACAAATAGCGGCATTATAGCTTGTGTAGCGGATTCCGGTAAAATTCCTCTCCTTGATTTTTTCTCTTTCTTTTTTCTAGTGGCGCGTCCTCTTTCAACCAATTCATCCATGAACTTTCTGTGGATTCTGATAACTCGAGCCTGGAATACTCATCATCCGGAGAAGAAGATAGTGATAGATATGAATGCCCTCCATCTCCCGCTTCTCATAGTTCTAGAGCCTCCGAAGCCGCTTTTGCTAGATACAATAGGCATCAGATGAATTGGATCCAATACATCTTACTTTGGATTTTACTTCCTGTGAAATTATTGCTGAGGATTCCGCTTCGTCTTCTCCAGTTAGCTTATTTTGTCGTGTCAAAATTCCTATGCATCTCTAGAGAGAAACGCCCTTCTCATTTACATGCATATAAGAGGATGCAAAGTATCAAGGAACACTTTGTCCATCGTGCTACTGATAGGAGACGCGGCATTGTAGAGGTTTGTAACAACAATTATATATTAATTTTCGTTTTGATTATTTATGGATATAATTCGTATACATTGTCAGTATAGAGATTTGTTGTCAGTGTTGTATTAAAATTGAAATCTTCATTTATTTAGTTTTTAGAAAAATCCATATAAGTGTGACTTTTATATTACTAAGTAAAATTATTTTGTTAAACAGGACCTTCATCTCGGCACAGAGATATGTATAGAAGCTGTCTTCGATGTTGTTCACAAGGCAGCACATCTTGTTCTGTCTCCCTCAAAAGCTTTTGGTGCATTATGCGGGTTGTTTTCATCTCATGAAAGTGGCATTAAAGAAATTCGCAATCCTGTTGTGGATGCATCCGTTTCTACAGCCATGCTAGGGGGAGATGGCCCTGCATCTTCTGAGAGGAAAATCAACTACGAGTCTCTGAACACAGACACACGTACATGTCAGGACGTCATAACAGATCTCGGGTAATTGCTGTCGTCTAGCTGCCTTTATTTACGCATTCTATTTTGACATCTTGTTTGCCAGCTTCATGATTTCTCATTATACTTGTGACAGGTATCCGTACGAAGCTATTAATGTGATCACTGCTGATGGGTATATTCTTCTTTTGGAAAGAATACCTAGGTAAAATACCCTTTTTGAGTTCTGCATTTGTTTTAATCTATCAAAGTGAAAATTAAATGGCTTAAATATGATTATTTAAGATTAGTCACTATAGAAGTCAGAAATGGATACTTCACGCATCATGCTAGTTGATATAGTTTTATTTCTCAACTGTTTTATCATTTTTTTTTGTTTCACAGGCGAGATGCAAGAAAAGCTCTTTTTCTTCAGCATGGAGTTTTTGATTCATCAATGGGGTGAGTCATGTTATCTCTATTTTGCTTGGTTCTAGGTTGACACCGTGATTAGTTTACTTGCATAAGTTCAAAGATTTGCATAGCATATGTGTGTTTGAAAACTCATATTTGGAAGAACAATGTTTTGCTCGAATGGTTTTCTATAGTAGGTTGGGGATTTTTTATATTGCATAAAGAGTTTTATTTAAGTAAATAGTTGCATGAATCTTACTATTAGTAGGATAGAAGAAAACAACCAAAGCCTGTTTCCACTTGGTGCGTGGCGGAGTTGGTGTTAGATCAACAACTCCGGTTCAAAAGAAAACTAATACACAAACGCAAACAAAAAACACACGAGATTGACTCGGTCAATTGGTGTTTTTTGGGTTATATGTCTGGAGGACGAGGTTTGTGGAGAGTCGGCATTCCTGGATTCAGGCGTGTGTTGAGTCTTTATGTCCTGCTTAATGAGTGATGGAGGGGTTGAATGTGGCGATCAGAAGTGCAGAGGCACTTAATATTTACTCGTGGTTCAAGATAGGGGATTCTGGCTTAGCGGTCTCCCTTTTTCAGTATGCTGATGATGCTATGATGGAGAACCTTTGGACTATTCTCCGGTGCTTTGAGCTAGCTTCAAGCCTTCGTGTTAACTTTGCCAAGAGCATTGTGATGGGTGCTAATGTTAGTAGCTCTTTTCTGGTCTTAGCGGAGAGCTTCTTGCACTGTAGAGTGGGATCTCTACCCTTTATTTACCTCGGTCTGCTAGTGGGGGCCCACAGGAAGTCAACCGGGGAAGCCCTGATTGATCTCTATTGAGATATTGCCTTGATTTAGCTTCCTATTATATAGATATTTTGTTTACATCTTTATGACATTAATTTTGTCATCCCTATAATTAAGGGATCTTGATTGTGAACTTTTGAATATAAATACACGAGGCTCTCAAGCAATTCCATCATTTCATTCAAGAATCTCATTTCCAATAGGCTAGGTGTGTGGAGTAGGTTAGCCTCGGAGGTAGGGTGGTCCTTAATAATTCGGTCCTGAATGGTATCCCTATCTTCTACCTATCCTTCATGAAGATGCCGGTTAAAGTGTGGAAAAGGATCGTCCGACTACAGAAGCGCTTCGTTTGGGATGATTCCAGGTGTCCCATGGGTTAGGTGGTCTGAGGTTTGCAAGCCGAAGAGCAGAGGAGGTCTAGGGGTTAGGGTTCTACGCCTCTTTAATATGGTTCTTTTGGGTAAATGGAAGTGGAGTGGAAGTTAATTTCTAGGGGGAAAGCTCTCTGGCAGGGTATCCTCATTGCTAGGCAGTTGCGGAGCTCTTAAGGAGCTCAAGGGAGCAGTGGCTCCCCCTACTAAAAATAAAATAAAATAAAATTACATAAGGAACATACCAAAATGCATCTTAAATTTGGAGGAAATTACGAGACCCTCCCTCACTTAGCTCCCCCAAATTGGGTAAATTGTATACGATTTTTTTTCCGCTCCCCTTAATATTTTAGGCAAGATCTGCCACTGTTGCAAGGTACGGGATCCGTTCGATCCCGTTTCATCTGGGTGGCCATTCTGGCGGGTAATAAAATTCACTCGGTGGTGGAAAGGTAACTCGTTGCTAGGTTCTGGCTTTTATTCGATCGGTGACTGGTTCTCATATGGTGTGGTCAAGGTGGTTCGGAATGGCCGGTCAACCTCTTTTTGGGATGACCACTAGGTGGCAGCGGCACCCTTGATGATCCAATTCCAAAGGCTCTTTCAGGTTTTGGACCAGCAGGGAATTTTGATTGACGACATGGGCCATTGGGTAGGGGAAGAGTGGGTCTAGGACCTTAGGTGGAGGAGAGATTGGTGGCCAATTGGTCTTGGTGCTCAATGAGATCTCGCTCTCCCATGCCGAGGATTGCTGGAGGTGGAAGCGTGACGGCAGTGGATCCTTTTTGGTTAGTTCAGGGTATGCCGTAATCTCTGATTTTTCTCAGGTTGTTGGTCCAAACCTTAAGGTTTCGAAGAGTTAGTTCCCTTCCAAGGTAATTGTCTTCTCTTGGCAGTTACTTCAAGGTAACGCCAAAATTTGTTCAGACAGAGGGTTATTATTGACCATAGAGGAATCAATTGTGTATTTTGAGGTTTTCTGGTAGAGTCGTCTTGCCATCTGTTTGTGACTTGTTATTTTGTTTTTCATGTGTGGTATAGTATTTTTAGTGGTCAGGGTGAGTTTTAGTCATGCCTCCAGATTCGGCTTTTCAGGCTCGGGGGGGGGGGGGGGGGGTAGGTCTAGGAACCTAAGATAAGACTTTCCCATACTTTTTTACTACAGGACCGTTAGTAAATGAAAAAGATTATTTAAAATTATGTTGAATAATCTGTTTGTAGGATTTCAAAATTCTCCTTTTGAGGTTGGAAAAGATTTTTTGTTTCCCAATTTACATAATGTGGTCAAGATAATAACGATATTCAATTTTTCTTTTCGTTCAGTTGGGTATCTAATGGTGTTGTTGGATCTCCAGCTTTTGCAGCCTATGATCAAGGTTTGTTATATTTGTCAAGTTAATATTTGTGCTCCACCAAACATTTTTGTTGTTGCAATTATTACATGTAGAGTTTTCTTTTATCTGCAGGGTATGATGTATATCTCGGAAACTTTCGTGGTTTGGTTTCAAGGGAACATGTCAACAAAAACATATCATCACGACAGTAAGTTCTCACATCAAATCTCGTAGAAACTGTTAACGGAATTTTTGGAAATTATGGAATGTAAAGAACATAATTTTTTTATGCATGTAATGCAGATATTGGCAGTACTCGATCAATGAGCACGGTACTGAGGATATTCCTGCTATGATAGAGAAAATCCATCAGGTGAAAACTGCCGAATTGAAGCTTAGTAAACCTGATATCGAGGAGGAAACCGATGACGATCAGCTTTACAAGCTTTGTGCAATTTCACATAGTTTAGGAGGAGCTGCAATGATAATGTATGTTGTTACGCGAAGGATAGAAGAGAAGCCACACAGACTTTCAAGATTGATTTTATTATCCCCGGCCGGTTTTCATGACGACTCTAACATAGTTTTTTCCGCGGCAGAGATTCTATTAACTTTTATGGCTCCTGTTATGTCTCATGTTGTGCCTGCATTCTATATACCTACCCGATTTTTTCGCATGCTTGTCTTTAAGTTAGCTCGGGATCTTCATAACCTACCTGCTGTTGGAGGACTAGTTCAAACTCTAATGAGCTATGTTGTTGGCGGAGACAGCTCAAATTGGGTTGGAGTTTTAGGACTACCGCACTACAACATGAACGACATGCCGGGAGTGTCTTTTCGTGTTGCCCTTCATCTTGCGCAGATTATGCGTGTTGGAAAGTTTAGAATGTTTGATTACGGGAACGCATCTGCCAATAGAATGGCTTACGGTTCACCCGAGCCTTTGGACTTGGGTAAACACTACAGTCTCATTGACATTCCTGTTGATCTTGTTGCCGGACATAAAGACAAAGTTATAAGACCTTCAATGGTAAAAAGACACTATAGATTGATGAAAAGTGCCGATGTAAATGTTTCGTATAATCAGTTTGAATATGCACATTTAGACTTCACATTCTCGCACCGCGAAGAACTCTTGTCGTATGTTATGTCACGCTTGCTTCTTGTTGATCCGAATTCAAAGCATCAAGTGAATCAAAGAGTTGAAAAATCAGGGCAGAAAGGACAAGGTGTAGCTAACAAGTAGCGTACAAAAAGTTTATACAGTTGTTGTCGAACTGGAAAGTTAGCCGAGTGGATCAACCAATATTTTTTTGGCTTGAACAACAGTTCCTCTCTACTCAGGTACTTTTCACATTCGTTGCCGGAGCCACTTTGCTTCATCCATTGTTGGATGAAGCACTGTTTGTATGTTTGATTATAGAGCTGTTATGTGTACAACAAACCATTTTCTTTCTCATATGGAGAAAAAGTGGACCTTGAAAATATGTTACTTGTTGTAACTTGTGAAGAGTGTAGTTTAATTTTGTATCATGTATGTATGTATGATGGTAGTTCACTAGACTCTTAAGCAAGTTGATATTGTCATTTTACTGAACTTCCTCAACTTCATTGATTAAGGGTAATAATACTTCAAATATCTAATTATATTTTCTCTTAGTTGAGAAAAATGATTCTCTCAAGGTTTGATTATATGATATACAATTTTCTTTGTAATGAATATGAGATTATCTAGATTCCTTGCTGATATAGTCATACATGGTGGAGTGTTTCATTTATGTTCTCAAATACATATTTTTCTCAAAATATAAAAAACTGGTATAAATATGTTTTTGGTTCAAACAAAAGATATTTTTAATCCTAGCAAACACACACACGTGCGTGCACACATATATATTTGCTTTTACTCCTTGAAACGGTAAAGTTGTTGTCACGTGACTGAAAGGTCACATGTTCAAGTCTTTCAAGCCTTGGAAGCCAGTTGTGTAAAAAACCGGATAATGTTGCTTACAATACATCAAAATGGCGGGACTTCTTTTCAGACTCTACGTATGTGGGAGTGTTAGTACACCGGACTGCCATTTTTTAGTCGTTGAAAAAAATGTAACGTTGGAATTGATCCATGTAATAAGTTGTACGTTTGATTTTAGTCCCTCCAATACCAACTATATAAGGACTAAAATGAATATTTCATACAAATTACATGTATAATTCCAACATTAACAAATTTTACAGAGACTTAAAAAAAAAGAACAATTTTTTTTATACTTGCAAGGATTAAAAACAAAGACTTTTACAAGACTAATAGTGAAAAGTGGTATATTCACAAGTATCAGATATGCATTTAAATGAAACCAATATTTTTAGATAAATGTCTAGGCTTTAGTTTTTAAAATTGTTGAAGTTATATAATTGTTTGAAACCAAGAAAATTATGACTGATTAAGATATATTTACTTTTTTCTTCATACAGATTACATTGATGAAGTTATATAATTGTTTAAAGACCAAGAAAATTATGATCGATTAAGATATTTTTACTTTTTTTTCTTCTTTATATAGATTACAACGATGAAGTTATATAACTGTTTACCAAAAATATTATAAGAGAAACTAATAGAAAAGAATTGGAGATCAATGAGTTATATTAAAATATAATTTATGATATAACATTATGACGTAATTTGATACATGTAGCCGATACCACTTAGTGGGATGAAATTTGGTTACAATGATAATCAACACAAAAAGCTTTACTTTTCATGAATATGCTGCCCAGAGATATTTACAATGAGAATTTAAATGTTCCTAATCAAATTTTCTTAGAAACTTATATACACAGAAAACTTCCATCTCCTTGAAGGTATTCATGTGATTATACCATCTTCATCACATGAAAAAAGAAGACTTCTATTCTCTTATTATGCCTGTTCTATGAACAATGTTCCCTGCCATATATTGATTTAGTTAGATTATATATATTGAAATAAGTAATGAAAATTCTCACACATGTAGCTCAATATTAAAAAAACTATAAGGTTAGAAACTTTGGAATATTATACTCACCCCAGGGAAAACTGTTCCAACAAAGAGAGGTTCTCTCTCTGTGGGAGACAGGATTATTGATTGGAATTGTAGATCTACTTTTGCACACTGCATGGAAACATCTAACATCAGAATAATTCACACATATTCAAATAAAAATGGCAAGAAAAATGCATGTGACTATATCATATAAATCAGTATGTACATTTATATGTATAAGATTGTTTATGGTTCGGTTCAGGAAGGAAAACCGAACCGAACTGTTATAACAGATTGGTAAAACTGAACCAAATTGTTCACGGTTCATCTTGATTCGAACTGGAGTGGTATAAAGGTTAGGTGCACTGGTTATGGTTCCGAATTGAACTGGAACTGTCTTTGTGAAAAACCGAAACTATACTTTTTCAATCCAAAGTGATTGTTTATGGTTCTGAACTCCAAGTATATATATGTCTTTGTGACTCACCAAATATGTGGTTTTACAGTGCTTGTATAGATCTACATTGCTGTACTTAGCCACATGAAAGAAAAGAAAATGTATTGGCTGGGAAAATCTGCAATTGAACATTATTAGAATATATAAGCAAACATAATAGAGTAATATTAATTTAAATATGCATCATTGTGCATAAATAATTCAAAATTACCTCCTGGTATGGGTGAGAGCCCTTTGAGGTAGATAGTGGCTAATCTCCAACCTACCAGGCCAGCCAAGTGTAAGCCTGAAAAATGCAGCAAAAATAAACAATTAGGCATGCTGATTTGAGAAATGTAACATCAAAGTTTTGTTACAAAATTTAGGGTTATAAAAAAAAGGATCCACTTACGTTAGTGGCGTTGACGATTTCCTGAAAGCCTGTTACAAGGAAAGAAACGAGGAAAATGTTAAGCTATACATTTTGATTTCAAATATTTTCATAAAAGTTGTTAGAATGTTAAAATCTTAAACAAACTAGATGTTCTAGGTCAAGAAAGATTCTATCATACCTTTGCTCTCAGGATGGTTGTGCGGCTAGACGTAATTTTTCCTGCTAATGTGCCCTGGATGCAACAGAGAAAATATTTCTTC
>Ga0228711_1012387_pt1 | contig 10443 bp, 8 predicted proteins | sample MedpolnodulmetaG_2_FD_177996 | JGI IMG/M metagenome (GOLD analysis project Ga0228711, IMG submission 177996) | Root nodule microbial communities from Medicago polymorpha collected in Santa Monica, California, United States - brown nodules | ecosystem: Host-associated > Plants > Roots > Nodule...
CTTAATAAAAGTTCTTCTTTTACTTTCTTGTTATTTATTTTATATTCTTCTTCTCCTCTTCTATGGCTACGATGATCATGAGTGAGTAGACCTTTCTTGTCTTGGGATTGTTGGATAAGTCTAATGACGTAATCCTAATCAAACCAAGCCATAAACCCTAATTTTATATAAATCTACTTTCTAATCTAATTCACCGTTTTTATAATGAATTAACAAATGCCAAACTTATAATGCGAAAGCGGAGGGTTAGTATTTGTTAATTCATCATCTCAAATATCAATTCATAATGCGAAAGCGGAACTTTGATATTGAAACAAGTGAATTTAGACAAGGGTTGCGAAACATGAGAATAGTCTAGCAAACCTTGAGACACATAAAGTTTCATTCTTCAAGGATTCTAATAGCAATCAACCATGAGAATATGCGTGGTTGCTAGAGGAACACACTCACTGCACCTCGAGAGAGGCTTTGATACGCTAAAGAGAAACTTGTCTTTAGAAAGTAGGTCAAATATAAAGTCATGGTTTGGGGTTTGTTTGTGAAGGATTCGTCACTACGATGAACCAATAATCCCAATGCGCTTTTTATTATTATTGTTTTAAACCTTTAAAAACCCAATTTCTACTATCAAACTTTCTTCTAATTACCTCTTAAAAGTTAATTGAATTAAACAACTTTCTGTCGGAACGATACTCTCTTTTTACTACTTCGGTAAAACTGTGCACTTACGGTTTTGCTCATCAGCCACCACCCAAAAAAGAGAGGATAAGACAAAAAGTAAGAAAATAAAAATTCATAAGTTCCCTTAATCGAAAATAATTCTATATGACGTGTGTTAGACACTAATTAAATATGAGTATTTTATCAACTAGAAATCAAACTTTGATTTGTCACATTGTGGACGTATATCCTCTTTCGCTATAATTAACTTCGTTAGTGTGTGACCTTTTTAATATATATGCGTGCGTGTGTTAGCTCGTATTTTCATAAAGAAGATTTAAATGCAGTCAGACTAAGGCTGACTTTGTACTTGAAGGAATAAATGTTATTATTCTTAAACACTTAGTCGAAATTAGACTTACCAAGAAGCGCTTGGAGCACATGTTTTGGTTTGAAAGGCAAAATGCATCGAAAACGGTTTGTTTTGGATAGAATCGAGCCAACGGATACATTCAGGGAGCGTGTGTTTGAAATTTGAATCGAACAGGTGTTTACAGTTCGATGGTAGCAGTTGTAGTTTCAAATTCTATGTAGGTAGTTATTTTTTATTAGTATAAATAGTAGTTTCTCGCAAGGGAAAAAAGGTCACAATCCAATCATACAAAAAACTTACACTCAAAATATCCACATTCAAGAGAGAAACGAGTCACAAGTTGCAATGTATGATCTGTGTACCAATTTATATTCAATCAATGCAATTTAAGTTTATTTTCTTAAGTGATTTTGCAATTTACTTGTTTATTTTAAGCAATACCTTTTACTCATACTTCGAAAGAAACTTCGACGGATTTAACTAAGTTGAATTCGATAAACATTTTCAATATCTTCTTGTATTACCAAAGAACAATCATGAATTTCTGGAAAAGTAAAAGCACAATATGTTCTTAAGATTTACTGGTTGATCTTGCAAGTAACTATTTTTAAACCAGCAGTTGTTTACCAAAAATCAGAGTAAACAAATTAGCACGCCTAGTGGGACGGAAGAAGGGGTAACTACCGTGGGTTTCTTCCTGCTGATGATGACGAATAGGTCTTCAACCATTTATGTGTTCACTGTCGTCTTGATAGCGAGGTCAGATGGCAGATTGACGTTTTTGGCTTCGACCACCATAACTAGGATCTTGCTGGTCTTCTAATTCTGACTCTAGATTTATTTTAACTTTTTCTACTAGCATTTAAGCTTTCTAGTATTTGTGTCTGTTTACGCGCTTATCTCGAAATGCCTAGTTTGATTTTCCATTTTTTGGGCCTTTGATGTTTAAATGTAATTTGTCCATTAGTTGACTTTATAATCTAATGCCATTTTGGTTTCTTTTCGAATCATTCTTGTGTGATTTTAATCTCTTGCAACAATGGTTTATATCTTTTCAAATATTTTCCATTTATGCGTAGAATCCTCTGATCGTCGTTCAGTTCTTCGATCTCGTATGCGTTATTCGAAAAGACTCTTAGAATTTCCCATGGTCCTTCCCAACTAGGTGACCATTTTCCCAAGGCTTGGTCTTTCTTGTCCATTGGCAAGATGACTTTCCACACTAAATCCCCTTGAGGAAAAAACTTCGACTTAACTTTCTTATTGTAAGCCTTTGCCACTCTTTCTTTTTGTTTTGTGAGGACTTCCAATGCCATCAATCTTTCTTCATCTAAATCGACTAGTTCGTCTAGGATCATATTCCAATAATGATTTGTCGGAATTTCGCATTGTCTTTGTATTCTAGTTGATTGAAGACAAATTTCGATTGGCAATACTGCGTCATGACCAAATGTCAACCTAAAGGGGGTGGTGTTAGTAGATTCCTTAGGGGACGTTCGACATGCCCACAAGGCCTCGCCGAGAACTTCATGCCAATTCTTGGGTTTCTCTTTGGTTTTCTTATTGATTATAGAAATAATACTTTTGTTTGTCGCCTCTACTTGACCATTTTCTTGGGCATAATATGGTGTTGAGGTTAACAGTTTATAACCGATATCTTCAGCAAACTTTACCATTTTTCGACCCGTGAACACAGATCCTTGGTCTGTAGTGATGGTTTCTGGAATACCAAACCTATGAATGATGTACTTTTGAATAAATTCTAGGACCACTTCCTGGGTGACATCTGGCAACGGGATTATCTCTACCCATTTGGTGAAATAATCTATCCCAACCAAAATATATCTATAGCCTTTTGATGACTTGGGTTTAATTTCTCCAATTACATCTAAAGCCCATCCTCTGAATGGCCAAGGTTTAACTATCGAATGTAACTCACTAGCCGGTACACGTTGAATCCCGGAGTATTTTTGGCATTCTTGACAACTCTTGGCGAATTCTATACAGTCTTTCAATATAGTTGTCCAATACACCCCCTGTCGAAACAGGAGCCATTTCATCTTATGGCCTGCTTGGCGTGTTCCACATACCCCGCTATGAGTGCTGGAAACAACCATGTACGCCTCTGTTTCTCCCAGGCATTTGAGTAGAACTCCTTCTGGAGTCTTTTTGAACAACTCATTTCCCATAATTACATAACTTAAAGCTCTATACTTTATTTTTCGACAAGTTGTCCCGTTGGGGTTTTCTAGGTAACTGACTATTGCTTTTCGCCAATCATTGTCATTTAAATTGTTAATAACAAAAATTTCGACCAAATTCGTACCTTGTGTGTGTGCGTAGGGCACTTTTATCCCCCAAGTTTTTATATTAACAATTTCTTAGGAGGGGCTTCCCTCGAACTGTGCTTGTTCCTGATCTCGATAGGCTCTTGCATTCGTTCTTTCGGAACTTTATAGCCTGAAGCTGTATGGGCCAGATCATTCGCCTCTTGGTTCTCCGTCCGAGGAGCGTATCGTATTGCTACATGGGCGAAACGTTTGAGTAATGCGTTTGCAGTGGCGTAATACACAATCAGGCTTTCTTTAGCGCATCTATACTCTTTCGTTAATTGTTTTAACACCAATTCCGAATCACCTTTTATTTCGACGTTTTTTGCCCCCAGTTCGAGAAGAATCTCCAAACCAGCGATCAAGACTTCATATTCAGCCTCATTATTCGAGCAAAACTGATTAAGTCGAAATTTATACGTTGTGGGGACATTTTTGGGTGAAATGATCACAACTCCTATCCCGGTGCCATTTTTGTGGCTGGATCCATCGAAGTAGAGTTTCCAAGGTTGATCACAAGCCCCTTTCAATGCCGGTTCGATTACCGAATGATCAGCAATAAAATCGGCTACAATTTGGCCTTTAACAGATTTTAACGATTGGTAGGTTAACGAATATTTTGTGAGTGCCAAGGCCCACTTACCAACTCTACTATGTAGAATCGGTTTTGACAACATATGTTTAATTATATCGAAATGAGAATAAACATAAACATCAAAAGGTTTTATATAATGCTTTAGTTTTGTACAAGAGAAATACAAACAAAGACACAATTTCTCGCTCGGATGGTATCTTGTTTCAGTATCATTCAAGACTCTACACCATTTTCATCCTCTTGCGCTAGCATACTTCCTATAGTACATTCGGACGCTGCTATGTACAACTTCATACCCTTGTCTCTAAGAAGAGGCGAAAGGATATGAGGGTTAGCCAAATATGACTTAATCTCTTCAAATGCTTTTTGATGTTCTGGTTCCCATTTGAACGCGTCCTCTTTCTTTAAACGAAGTAGTGGCGAGAAAGCTTGTGCTCTGCCACTTAGATTCGATATAAACCTTATGAGGAAATTGATCTTTCCTAATAGGGATTGCAACTCTTTCTTTGTTGAAGGATTCATTTTTAACCTATACTGCCTCATTCTTTCGAATGATTGGCGAAGGTGGTTCAGGTGATCATCCTCTGAAGATGATTTCACTACTATATCATCTATATAAACCTGCATGAATTTTTCTATGAAATCATGAAACATAGAATTCATCGCTCTCTGATATGTTGCCCCAACGTTTTTTAGGCCAAATGGCATGACTAGCCATTCATAACAACCTAGAGCGCCTGGGCATCGAAATGCAGTTTTCGATACATCTTCTTCAACGATAAAAATTTGATTATATCCTGAGTAACCATCTAGCATACTCAAATATTCAAATCCTGCTGCCGAATCAACTAGCATTTCTGCCACAGGCATAGGGTATTCATCTTTGGGGGTAGCCAAATTTAAATCCCTAAAGTCAATACAGACTCTAATGGTTCCATTTTTCTTTTTAACAGGGACTACATTTGTCAACCAATCTACATACCTTGCAGTTCTAATGAACTTGCTTTTCAAGAGCCTTTCAATCTCTTCTTTGATTTTCGATAGAATTTGTGGGGCGAACCTTCGAGGAATCTGCTTCACTGGCTTCTTATTTGGTCGAATAGGTAATCTCAATTCCACCATCTCCCGGCTTAGACCCGACATTTCATTGTAATCCCAAGCGAAACAGTCTTTGTATTCCTTCAGAAGTTCCACAATCCGCTTTTTGAATTCTTTAGTAACTTTAGCGCTGATATAGGCTGGCCTTTTAATAGGGTCATCCCCTAAACTCACTTCCTCCAAGGGGTCTTGTACTCTCATCTTCATAGCGGATCCTAATGGATCTTCTTCGAAGCCTAAGGGCTCGTCATCATGTATGCAATCTAACCTTTGGTCGTGGATGAGATCATCACTAGCATCTCCTGTCGAAGTTTCGACTACCACTCTTGGTAGATTCTCAGCCTCTTTGGCCGTATTTAATTTGTTTTCGGCCACATAGGCCGTAATTTTATCCTAGAAATTGGGTGTGGAAATGGTTCACTTGTCTACATCCCACCCAGTTGGTGGGATCGCATACGCTGGACAAGTTGGAATAGGACTGTCTACCCTCTTCCTGTAGGTTGAAGCCCTTGTCCTGAGCACGTCATCTTCTCTCGACGAAACTCCTTCATGATCAACCACCACGTATCTTTGATCAACCACTTCCCTTTCCCAAACGAAACCAGCATTCGGGTGTAACCTCATAGAGAACATCTCGTTGTCTTGGACCTCATACTTGGGGCCAAGGGATGTACATGGCGAGATATTTGCCAAATGTTTGTTGAAAGTGTTCTTGGTGATGTTATTTACCTCAACCAAGAAATAACTTTGATCTGCCTCAATGTTCTCCACCAAACCATCACCTCTCCATATAGCAATTCTCTGATGTAATGTTGAAGGCACTGCCCCCACTCCATGGATCCATTCCCTTCCCAAAAGCACATTAAAGTTTGCCTTGGACGGGACCACCATGAACATGGTTGTCCTACTGACGCTTCCTACTATTAATTCCACCTCCACACACACCAAGCGTGTGTTAAAAGTAATATTTAATACAAAAATTATTTACCAATTGTTAAAGATCTTAAAAAAAAAATATATTGAAATGATACAAATGTAAATTAATTTTTTATGTTTACAAACTTTGATTACACACTACTTGTCTTAATATATTTAGAACAACCAACATCGAATTAGATTGATATGAATCAAAAGACAAAAAAATTTAAGGTTCAAATAACCAATAAAATAGTTAGCATTGAAATCAAACTTGCAACATGAACTACGACTTCTCATTTACCTACCACTTGAGCTTCGAGTGAACATGTTTACAAAATTTGACGTACGAATATTCTCCAAAGACAAAAATACGAGGCCTAAAAAAATTGGGGGCCTAAAACCTTTGCTTTAGTGGCAGCCCTAAAGACACTTTTTGTGAATAAAACCTAATGGTTTCTAAAGTGAAGGGCATCTGATAAAATTAATGGTTCCTTAAGATTTCACATGATAATCAATCTAAGTCAAACCAAAAAATTTATTTAAGTTTGTTTAAAACAACATTCGTACGACCATGTCTCAATTTAAAATTTCAGATGTGAAGACGACACTACTTATCACAAGTCACAATAATATGCTAATGGGATTTTATAAGTTCTATTATATTTGCCACCTCATTAGGATTGATGTTTACCATATACATCCCTTCTTAAGTTAAATTCAGAAACAGATTAAGTACAAGATAGTGAAAAAAGTCTGGTTAATGCTGCGAACTCGCAGACACAGAAAGCAAGAGTAAGGCCCAAGTATGCACAAAATTATTAACAATTATTTAGCAACAACCTAGTTCATTTTGTCAGCAGCAGCTTTCAACATCTTGGACCATAAGGCTCGACGATCCTTAATGGCATCACGCCTAATGAAATTGTCAGGTGAAAGGTAGTCCTCAGGAGCAATCATCCCAGGATCACTGGAATAGACATTGTTCAATTCAAATACAACAGCAACATACATTTGCCCATAGTTAACACCTGAATGAGCAAACCCAGTTTTAAAGTTGTTCATTGGTGCATTCAATTCAGACCGGAGATCTGCAACATTAAAAACAGGGAAATGCAATTAAAATTAAAACTAACTCAAGATTTACCTTCCAAAACAGACTCATACACCCATAAATTTATTAAAAGTATGTTTTTACTGTCAACAAAATAAAAAACAAAACAGTTTCCATAAATAATAGAGCAGTGTTTTAGAGTTGTTCTACTTATGTCAATATAAAAACTTCTCCTCCTTCGTTTTTTATGATGCATGGTTGCTTTTTTGTGAAGATCATTTGCTAAAATCAAATGCATAATATCGAACTCTTTAATCATTTTGTTTTGTCCAACTGTTTTATGATAGATTTGTGCAAAATGGATCAACAAACATTATTTCCTACGACCCAGATACATTACTTACCTCTTCTAATATTTGGAAAAAATAGGAATTAAGGAAGTTGGAATAAACTAACTTTAAACAAATTTAATTCATCAAACAAAATGCTAAATTAACTATATATTTACGAAAATATAAGCATCAGATAAAACAAGAGAAATTGTAGATTCAAATGAATTTCAAGTTACAAATGCATGTATTTGAGAACAGAAATAAATGAGAATAAAAAGTAAATTTGCACGGTGGAATTAGAAGATTAAGGGAAAGTAGAAGTACACTCATAAATACAAGGCTTAATAGCAGTTTTGGTCCCCTAACAAAATAAATTACAATCCAACCCCCTAAGTACGGTCCCTTTTGCAGTTTTGGACCCTAGGTCAATTTTGACCAAGTCAATGATGATGTGATGTCACGTGTATAATTTTTTTAATTATTAAAATATAAAAAAATTAAAGTAATTATTTTTTACATTAAAGTAATTATTAAAATAAAAAATTACACACATGGCGTCCACGTCAGTATTGACTTGGTCAAAATTGACATGGGGCCTTTTGCGGTACTTAGGAGGCTGGATTATATTTTATTTTGTTAGGGAGTCAAAACTGCTATTAAACCTAAATATAAATAGGAGAATAGTAGTTTTAGAAGGAAGCACACAATGCAACAACTTAACTCTCTCTCTCATAACAGAGTTTAAATACCGTTAACCCATAGGGATGGTATCTGATAGTTAGAAAATTAAATAAGGGAGGTGACCGCTTGATTGAAAAATAGAGGGGGTGTGAGTGACATTTTAATAAATTTTAGGAGAGGTGGGTGTAATTTTCCAAAAAGTTATTCGTTTCATTAGTCAACAATTTAATTTCTCTTATATTTTTCGAATTAATTTATATACACTAATCTAATTTTAGGATTAGTATAACTCAATTTTTTAGTGGCGGATCTATTCAATAGCCTATTCTCGAAAAAGAAAAAAAGCTCTTGGTATATTCATATGTATAAAGGGAAGCTTAGTATATCTGATTAGAGAAATGATATTTGTACAACCATTTTGCAACAATTTTTTGACAACCTTCTCTCTCATATTCACATTATGTGTTTATTCTCTCTCTTCCTTTTTTTCTCTCTATTATTTTTGACCAATAGAAATAGAGAAAAAAGAAGTTGTCATAAAAAGTTGTCACTAATGGTTGTTCATATATCAATTACTCATCTGATTAATGACATACACATTCACCTGATTAATTGACACCAATCTGTTTAATCACGTTCACTTTTTTCCTTGTTGAAAAACATTCACTATCATATGTTGTTTTTACAATCATTCATCAAAATATGCAATGAAAGGGCCAAAACCCGTTGAAGGAGTGGAAGAAAAGTAAAGACAATTTTCATGCCCCACAGCCTGCCAATGGGGCATGTGCTCCTTGTAAGGTCTGAATCCTATGTCTATGCTTGCTTGCACATCCACTCGTGACTCATCCATTTTCCTGTCCTGAGATTGTTTATGTGAGAAGCTACACACTGTCAATTCAACTGAACGTACGGTGGAGTGTCTTTCACTGCGATATCAAACATATGCTAACTCGCATATAGGGACATATCGGGCTCTCGTCACAATTCTACATCCATGACATAATATGACAACTTTTTCTAGTTCTATATATCCATAACATGGCTATTTTATGTTTTGGTTGTTTGTAAAAGAAAAACTAGACAATAACACATTGGTCTTCTATATCTATAACCTTATTCCCTAAATTACAATCAAGATGAGAAAAATGGTAATAATCAAATAAAAATATCCACCCTCATAGTTTATTGCGACGGCTTCTACGAAAAATATTCACAAAAAATTAAGATTGAACCAATCTTACTCATTGGCCATAGTCAGTTCTTTGACTTGTCTAACAGCACTACTTACAGCATAAAGGGTCATCTTTTTAACCTGCAAGAGAAGAGAGGCGGTCAAGAATGTAAAATATTCAACGGGGCAAAAAAATTAAATGCAGAGAGTGACCTTTTTAAAATGCAAGGAGAATAAGTAAAATTGGGAAGCTCTTGGTGAAAATATATGCTTTGAAAACAAAGCCAATTCAATTAACAGAAAGACTGACAAAGAAAAGAACAAATCATAATGGTAGGGTATAAAAGGATAACTAACACTCAACATGCATGAGAAATTAAAGACAAATAATAGACTTGCCTCCAATTTGTCCTCCTTGGCCCTGTGGTACTTCGGGAGTAAACGAAACTCTTCAGTTAGCCGTAAACATTCTTCAACATTTTCTGGAGAAACAAAGTCAAGCGCAACCTTCATACAAGACTGATCAATGAAAATAAGTTAGGCAATAAATATAAGTAAATAATGTTTACACTTTTATTAGTTGGAAAAATAAATTCCTTAAAGCATTTTTATTACTAAATAATTTTTGAAAATCCTTCAGCATGAACATCATGATCATGCAATATTAAGTTACGTTGCCAGGAAGAAAAGGTGATGCAAACTAACCCTTCTACGTTATACTCCCTCCGGTCTCAAATATAAGAAAAGATTCTTTTTTTAGGTTCATTGAGTAGTTAATGTATCTGGTCTACATTATAAAACAGATACGTTAATTATTCAATGAACCTAAAAAAGGAATCTTTTCTTATATTTGAGACCGGAGGGAGTAATTATTAGTTACGGAATAAGAAACTAGATACGATATTGGACTTCCTATATTGACATATTTTGGCAACCAATAGTTTAAGATCGTAAGTTCAAAGGGTTGTTGCTTGCTGTTGCAGTACAAATGGGTTGGAAAGTGTACCAATTAGATGTTAAATCAGCATTTCTAAATGGTTTCTTGCAAGAAGAAATCTATGTTGAACAACCCGAAGGCTTTGTGAAGAAAGGAGAAGAAGACAAGGTTTATCTCCTCAAGAAAGCTCTCTATGGATTGAAGCAAGCTCCAAGAGCCTGGTACAGCAGAGTAGATAACCATCTGTTGAGTTTAGGCTTTGTTAAAAGTTTATCAGAATCCACTCTTTACATT
>Ga0228711_1012390_pt1 | contig 10443 bp, 5 predicted proteins | sample MedpolnodulmetaG_2_FD_177996 | JGI IMG/M metagenome (GOLD analysis project Ga0228711, IMG submission 177996) | Root nodule microbial communities from Medicago polymorpha collected in Santa Monica, California, United States - brown nodules | ecosystem: Host-associated > Plants > Roots > Nodule...
CCCTAGATGTGACTTCTTACGGACTCAGCCCCTTAAAATTTAAAATTTCATCGTTTAGACTTATTTTTCATTTTTTTTATATTCTTAGAAAAATTCAAAAATATTTGCATTGGCTTTGTTTAATTTTTAGAATTTTTTGGTGGTATTTTCATTTTTTTTTATTTGACATGTTTATCATTTTTTTTTAATTTGTTTTTTGGCTATTTTTAAAAGCAAAGTTCAAAATTGCTGAAATGAGAGAGATTATGATGGTTGCTTATAAAGTTTCTAGATTTCGGATTATAGAATCCAAACCAAAGGTATCTTCATAAACAAATTGAAGCACGTTAGAAAACATAGGGTGAGAAAATAATATCCTAATAAATATAAACTACAACATAACATTTATTTTCATTAAATTTTAGTTTTCTCAATTGAAACAAAATTTCTGTCCCGAAATTAAAATTGATTCTACGGCAAAGGTATCAACTTTAACCAACACACCACATTCTATATTGTGATCAGTTTTTCTTTTCCTCAATTATATATAAAACATACAAGTGCATAAGCAAATCTTCACGCTCTATTTCATCAATTATAACCAATACTTTTCATCAGTTTTACGTATGCCAATTTTTTTTGGTACACTAACGCTTATTATTTTTTTTAAGCATGCTTCTCTCACATTTCAGCAGTTTTGAGTTTTTCTTTTAAAAACAACAAAAAAACTAAATAAAAAATTCTAAAAACATGTCAAATAAAATCATAAAAATAGCACCAAAAAATTCTAAAAATCAAATAAAACTAATGCAAATTTTTTCGGATTTTTCTGAGAATATGAAAAATTTTAAAAAGAAAATGGGTCTAAACAATGGAATTTGGATTTTGAGGGGGCGGAGTCCCGTAAAAAGTCCCTTCTAGGGGAGTCATCGTCCTTGAATTTTTTCTGGGGAAGTTTCGGAGCAATCCGACCAAGTAGCCCGAAAACCCGAATTTTGATTAAGAACAGGTAACAATGAACCCAAAACAGAAGGATAAGAGTTAGGAAGATTAATGTTGTCCCTAAAATGACTATCCATGTTACAAACATGTTTAGAATTTGTGCTGATACAGTTCGGATTATATAATCTGAACTGTTTTACCTTGAAAATGAGTGTTTAGGGGGTTTCCGGATTATGTAATCCGGAAACATCATGTAACGTGCCTATTTTTTGAAGTTTCCGGATTACAAAATCCGGAAAAACCCGTTACTCATTTTTTCACCCTTTAACAAAAGAAAACACCGTTCCGGATTATAAAATCCGGGAACTCAAGGGCATTTTTGGAAAAAATAGGGCGCGTGAGGAAGTCACAGGGTGGGAAAAGTAAATCCATAGGTTAGGAGAGGTTGAATAGCTAGAGATATTATAGTGTGAAAGAAGTTTAAAGGTAATTTGCATTTTATAGAGTAGGTGAAGAGAGGTCGTAAGCAATTGTATTGAATGAGAAGGGAGGTTGTAAATAGAGTAAGTGAAGAGAGGTTGAAATGCACAATTCACGTGAAAAGAGGTTGAATCAATTTGCATAGAGGGTATGTGAAGAGAGATATGGAGAGCTTTTAACACGGAAGAAGATTGAAGAGTAATTTGTATTTTTGAAGTAAAATAGCATTATAATAACCAACACGAGAGATTTGATTTAGTGAAAGAGGTTAGACTTCCGAGATATAAAAAATTAAGATTTCATTCAATTGTCGATTGGGGTACATGTCAAATTTTAGTAAAGGGTACGTACCAGGAAAAAAACAACATTTTGATACTCCAGATTGTAAATTACGATTAATTTACTTTCAAACTTTTAGAATGTCAATTTAGTCCCTTAAATAAAATAATGTGAATGAATTTAGTCATTTTAGAATGGGAAATGATGTGTAGTGCGAATAAAGTATCCAACGAAACAGTAACGAAGTGTAAATGTTTTCAAATTTCACCGCATGATGTCACCACCTCCCCATGAATTCAACTAAAAGGGGAAATTTTGTTTAACCAACCAATACAAGCAAGGCACATAACTATTCGTTGATTTTCGTCGGTAAACAAGGCGCACCAAATAGCAATACTGTATTATCTTTCAAAAAAAAAAAAAAATATTGTCTTAGAATTGTCCAGATAATAAAATACAAATAGTTGACATCCCAAAGGTATATGATAGAAGGGTTGAATATATTTTTGTCCCTATAAAATTAGAGTTGTGTAACTTCAATCCATGTAAAAATATTTTCTTTTTAAGTCCTATAAAAGAATACATAGGACTGAAGTTAAATGGTCGTGATTTTATTTTTTCCTAAATTATAAAACCAAGATATATTAACAACGCGATCCTTCTTTTGTAACAAAAAAAAAACGTGATCCTTCTTTTTTTTTAAGGTATTAAAGCCTTTTACTTGTTTGGATGCTATGATGGGAGTTGTGACAATGAAAATTTGATAACAAACGGTTAAAATGCAAGAGTTCATGTTCCTTCATCTTACGAGGTCATTAACATTTTGCAGCCATGAGATAGAAAGTTTTCCATGTAGTTCAGGAAATTTTCCTAACACTTCAGCCTTCAACAAAACATTGTGTTTGCTGAACAACAAAGTCAGACAAAGTTTGGAGATTTTCTAGTTTGGCTAATTGTACATGCATCTTCATCATTGCTGAACAACATTGTGTTTGCTGAACAACAAAGTCAAACCAATTTTTCCTTGTCCTATGGCAATTGAGTTAGCCTTTTACAGCGCAATTAGCTTAGAGAATTTCCATTCAAATTCTTAAATAATTAACCAGTAAAAGTTTTGGTAAAGATTGCCGGTTAAGAGGTTATGATCATTTGAAATGAGAGACTGTCAATTTCATGATTGAGCATCTGAGCAACAAATAATTCTTTCACCAAAGTCAGGAGCTCAATAAAATCATCAATGATAAAACATATTCATTAGTTCACCGAGTCAAAAGGCATAATACTATATGTAAAACAATTAGTTTTTTGTTTTTCAAAAAGCAAGTAAGTAATACTTTGAGTTGCTTTTAAATCAAAACAATTAGTATTAATTTGCTTCTTAAATAGTTGTTAGGTATATTTTTTTTTTGAGGTAAGGTCTAAGAGTCATTATATAGAAATGCAGTAAATGAAATGAACTCAAATTTCTATTAGTAAACCACAAAATCAAAAATAAAATATTTTTGAAAAAAGGGTAATACGCTCTAAATGTTAGACACTTGTATAAATAATTGCAAATGATCTGCTCACAAGTGTAATAACCATGGGTCATAGTAGAAATGCAGTATGGGGATATTATTTTGATTCGGAATATTGATCTTCCTTTTCTTCAATTGGGTGGAAAGATATTGTGTCGCTCAAAGACCCAATGGGGGAGGGTAATTGGTTTACGTCCGAGATTGTATTGAAGGTTGAAAATGGAGAGAGGACTCGTTTTGGAGGGATTGTTGGATTTAAAACTCCAACTTGTGCATTTTATTCCCCCCGGTTATTCTTTTTGGCGTTCAATAAGGAGGCAAAGGTGTGAGATATGAGAATGAGAGAGGGTGATACTTGGAGGTGGATTTGGTCATGGGGGCGGAAGATTTTTGTATCAGAGGAAAACCTCTTATGACAACTTTCAACATTCGTGTCTACATTTGTAGGGAGGGAGGAGGTTGGTAAATGATCATGGAAGCAGATGATAGTAGCGTTTTCACGGTTAATTCAACTTTCGAAGAGAAATTTTCAGGTACGGTTGAAAAAGTCCCACTCCATTGATATTGCCTACTATTGGAAATTACTTTTCGGCAGAGTGCTGGCTAGGAATAATTTAAGGTGTTATCGTGTTCTAACACCAACGAAATCAACATGTATTGTTTGATAGGGACTTTGAGACTTCTTCCCACTCATTCCTCCACACAGAGAGGTGGAGTTCTGAGTTTGGAAAAGGATTTTATGCTGGACTGGGATTGATATCATTATCCCACGAAACCTTTCCAATTTCCATCCTCTTGGAGTGTGTTTTTGCTGCAACTACACACAAGAAAGCACATATGGGATTTTAGATTATTTGGCATACCATAGATTGGGTGTTGTGGAAGGAAAGGAATGAAAAGATCTTCAAAGGTAAAGACTTTACATCAATTATTCAATAAATGAACTGTTAGAAGTATTGTTAAGGTTCATTCTACAACTATAACAAAAAGATAGATAAATAGCGTAACGAGGAGAATAACAATTCTGTTAATTTACTTCATTTTTTCATTGATTCTAAAAGTGTTGAATATTACAGAGAGTTCTTTGCCAACTATGTTTAGAATATAACAACCGTAACCAACTTGATAGTAATACTTACAGAAATATTAATACACTCTTACTACACTATGCTAAAATATTATTGTATTAGGAACAGTTAGTTAGTTATAACCTGTTCATTTGAAATACTATTATATTGTATCCACTCCATATTTATAATTTTAGTCATACTTGTAAATCAACTTGTTTCGAGGAAGAGTGTCTCTTTTTTTTTATAACCTCTTATATGTCTATCAGTCTATTCAATGTGTAAATTGGGATTTTCCAATTGTCTTTAGATTTATCAAGAAAAATGTTAGATATCAAGAATGATTTTATCAAGAAAAATTCAAGAATGACATGGCAGAATAATCACCCTTAGATTTTATCAGCAAATTGTCCTGAAATTAATGTTAGCCAATAAAATCTTTATCTGGCCGAAAATCATGGGGTGGTGGACGTTATGTATTTTTTTTTATGAAAGGTTAATAAATAAGACTGAAATCTAAGGGTGATTATTGTGCCATGTCATTCTTGATATCTAGCATTTTTCTTTTGTAACAGCAAAAATTATGTACTGCATGCATTGTTGAAATATTTTGGAGAAAATGATGTTCAGCAAACAATTTCGACAGAGCTATTGATTCATGTATATTGTCATGCACCAATGTTATACCAATAATGGTTGATCCAATTTTTTATAGTGGGGGACAAACAATTGTTGATAATATTGGTAAAAGAAAAATATTTTAACCTTAGTTTGTTTTTTTTTCGAAGGAATATTTTAACCTTAGTTGTTAAGTACATAGTTTTTGATGAAAATAACATATACTATATTAATATGTATGACAATATGTGCTTTCCAAAATATAATGTATTTTATATCACTGCGAGTGTGTAGTGCCAAAGAAGTAATAAAAATTAGAAGAACAAAGTAGAAAATTTAGTATTAATTTATTCTTATTTTTATCTTTTAAAGCTTTCTACATTCATTTTTAAAAAATTTTATTTATTTTGGCAACAACTATATCTTTATAGGAATGAAATGAAAATTATTAAATATTTTTGAAGTATTATTTTTTTCCTTTGTGGGGGCAAGATCCCCAACGGTATATATTATACACTAGCGGAAAGACAGGCACTCACGTGCCGTGTTTTCAATCTTTTTATTTTGCTAACGCGTATAGATTATCAACGATATCTTATAGAAATTTTGATTGTCAATTAGAAACGATATTTTGTAAATATTTTTGATATAGATAAAAATTATAAGTATAGATATTTTTAACTTTCAAAAGTAACAAACTCAAAAACCCATATTTATCCAATGACAACAATAATATAACAATTATAAAAAAAAAAATTGTTATCTTTTTTAATAACACCAACAATATAACAATATTATAGAAAAATTTGTTTAAAGGTATAATTGAAATAACAAAGAAGTTTGTCCAAAATCATCCTAAAATCCTCTATTATCTTTATATATATAGTATAGATATATCCATTCTTGTGTGCCAATATTATACTATCATCATTTGTAGAAAGAGGGACCAATCTATATAATTAGCTATAAGGGAGAGAGAGTGACAGAGAGGAAAAAAAAAATGTCATTATAGATTTATGAAGTTTGGAATGAGCATCTATGAGATTGGGAGATAAAGAGGGAAGGGAGCCTCTTCTTATGTAAAGATAGGTTGAAAGAAGTGTATAGGTGAAGAAATGTTAAATATATTGATTTTTTTAGTAGGAAGAGAGTTTGAAGGTAACAACTGAATTTACGGAGTAGGTATAGGTAGAATGGTACATTTTATGTGAAGGGGTGTTGTAGAGGAGATTAGATGAAGGGAGGTTGAATGGGGCATTTCATGTGAACGTACATGAAAAATATAATTTTTAATTAATAATGTAGGTGAAGAGTGGTTTTGCAATAAGCATTTAACGTGAAATGAAGTTAAACAATAACTTGTTTTTGTAACCATATATTAGAGGTTTAAAGGCTTAATCTGAAGTGTCCCTTGTCATCTTCTACATGTCATGGCGGTCAAGGGAATTTAAGACCGCTACTTAGGATACGATAATCGCATCGAAACCTAAACATAGATCATTCATGACATGGTCCTAAACTGGACGATCGGGGAGATACTAGGATCGTCGACATTTCATCTTCATAGTCTTGCCTTGATACATAAGCTTATACATACCTCATAGTCTAACATAAACATATCATATCATAATTCATAACCATTCATTATGTTAGAGGTTAGCGTTGAACAAACAATATTATCTGAGTTCATTTTACGGAGTGTATCGGGTGGAGTAACCCCGAGTACAATCCCATACATGACCGATGAATTCCTAGCTAAGGTACATCGGACTCTCTCAGTGCCGTGCGGGCCTTCCTTGCATAGCGTAACCCGTCCCCATAACGTGAACCTCTTGGGATCCCCCTTGGCGTGGATCGCAAGAGACACGACACCTACATGTTACTTATTAGTCTTGTTCATACATAAAAGACTTATACTTAAACTTACTTGAATGTTCACTACGAGTCTGTAACCTATTTGTATAGCGGTGAATCATTACATGCTTGCACTTATTCATACATAGCCTACATGTCTAGGATACTTACTAACATGATGTTTCTTGACTATCTAGGTCGAGGCTCTACAATATTCCCAATACTTAGAGACTAGCTTGCTACCCGGTCTTAAATCATATCATATACTCTCGTGTGCCATGCCTTACTAAATAAATTAATACTTGCTTCTTTTCCAAGAAAGCCTTTTAAAAGAAAGATTGAAAATCATTAGGATTGCAAGCATTAACATTATTTAGCAAGCATGGCATAAAAGGGGACTAATTTCATAATCATAAAAACCTATAATAAGTATGTTGTCTCACATAATCAAACACATAAACCCAAGGGTGGGAACTAACTAAAGAACTCACCTCATCCTATACCGAACTCTTGAACAATATAAGCATCAGTTGAGCACCAGCCACTGCTCTTCACCTCTGCCTCTATTCGATCGTCCAACGAAAAGTCCAAAGCTGCAACAGCTTAATCATCAACAACTTCAATCTTGGTTCAGCATAAATAATACATCAGCCCTCGTACTTCAAAACCATCTCTAGACTTCAATTCTGGACCGAAATTCGTGAAACTGGTACCAAAATGTCTGGAATTTCGTTAGATAACCATAGCATCAAGGATCACTTGATTCCGAGTTACAGGGAGAGAGTTCTTACCATTTTAGTGGAGCTCTATCCCAAAACCCGTAATCAAATTCCAGCATTATTGTCCAACTTCAAACACGTTTTTCGAATCCGTTTCTAATCCGAATCATGCCAAATCTATATCCAAACTGAAGGGAATTAAATTTAGAACCCGAAAATCTAACAATTACCCCATTCTGAGCTACACAGCAACAGCAGTAACTCGATTACTACCTGTAATGTCATACGAATTTCAAACTAACATTCCATGATATTCTGCCATAATCAGCCTAACCCTCACAATCAATTCTAATACCAACATCAATTTCAAGCTTATTACATAACTCACCTTTGAGCTTCTGAAAAACAGCTTAAGCTTCTACCAATCCACACATGCATAGCTCAAACTCCACCTTTGCTTTTGGCAACTCACTCCAAGCACAAACAGCACCAAAACATATCACACAATGCACTTGTAATTCAACCTGACTTGAATTTGCAAAACATCCAAGTAACCAAAGAGAAGGATGGGCACGGTTTGGGAGAAGAGATGAGAAAGGGAATGAAATCAAGCTTGCAAATAGTGTCAAATGTGACATGGATTGTGTTGGTTCATTTGCATGTTGATTCTAATCAATTTTGAGTAGGAAGAGATGAAGATTGGTTGAGAAGGGATGCAACTGAGAGAGAGAACAGGAGGGGGTAAAATCTGATGAGTGAGAGGAGAATGGGAAAGAATGAGGGGAAGAGATGAACATGGATTGTAATGCTTTTATATACACTATAACAAGAGTTTATAAACTTCATTACAAGGTGATAGAAAAATATACATCAATTAAGATAAAAATAATGTAAATGCATAACTCTTACCCTACTGTTTATTTTTGTTTATAAAAAAGTCTAGTAATGAACCAATTTATGCAGATTCATTCTCTTCTAGCTGATATGTTTGGCACTGGTAAAACGAATGTGAATAACATCGGTGCCTACAAAGATATATGTTTTTTGTTGTGCTTCAAGAAAAGATCCATCCAAGAGTTGAATTATGGAGAAGAGGGGTGATCACTTATTTGTGAATTGTCCATCATATATATTTTAGTAATATTTTTTTTAAAGATGTTCAGTAAATTTTTGTTATAAGAAAAATCTAATTAATGGAAAGTGAGGTGATTATGAAAATAACATATATTAGAACCTGTAAAAATACAATATTAAGTTTGATATAAATAGTAAAGTACAGGCGGCAGATTTTAGTTGATAACACATTATGTTGAGATAATTACCCACAATTGTTTTCAATGAAAACCTAAAATTTACCATTAAGAAATGAGAGACTGATCAACTATTTATGCACCAGAATTGAAAAGGCAACAATATTGATTGAGTGTACAGTTTTATTATTTTGCTGAGAGAAGTGAGACAAATATGTATGATTTTTTTTGTTACAAGACAAATATGTATATAAACATAAATAGAGAAATAAATTCATCAGTCATTACACATGTCATACCCTAAATTTTGACCACTTAATGTCTGTATTCGCACTTTTATCGGTCAAAACTTGTTCTCATGCGTATTTCAAACAGTTAAATTTTTATTCATATTTTAGTTGTTTAAAGTATTTTGTTCGTATTGTAAGTAGTTAAAACTTTTTTAATCGTATTTCAAGTAATTGAAAATTTCCATTTACTCGTATTTTAAACAGTTAAAAAGTCTTTTATTCGTATCTTCAACGCCGAGTGGTTTCGTCGTCTCAGACGAAATTTCGACAGAAAGGTATTTTAAAATACCTCATTTGGGTACGCAGGGACAGTTTTAATTTTTTTTTTTATCTCATTAATATTTAGTTATTTTCAAATGTTTTTAGTATTTTATTTTATGATATTTATTTTTTCTTTAAATCATTTTTATTTTAATTAAAAAGTCTTCACGTTTTTTATTCATTTTTCTTTCCTAGTTCTTGTTAGTTTAAGTCTTTGTTAGTCCAATATGTCCATGTGTCCTTTGTTCATTGGTCCTCTTCCAAAACTTTTTCCCCAAGTCTTTTGGCCTTGCTGTCATTTTGCTTTGGAGCCCTTGTGAGGGTATTTTCGTCAATGTCCTTTACCAGTTTCAAACCCTAATTCTACACAGTATTTATAGCAGCATTTATGACACTGTTCAGGGGACCAATCACTATAGCCGCAGCCATCATATAAAAAAAAAAACCTAATTCCTTCTATCTCACTCTACTTTGTTAGATCAAACATAAAAATTATCAGAAAATTCATGAAGTTCATCAAGAACAACATGAACAATATTTTCCAGCAATTCTTTTTTTGAGCTTTCACTACAAATCTGTCACCACATCATACATCAAAACGGATCCAAATGTAAATCCAGTAAACAAACGCTCTCCTTTTCTTCGAACCAAAAACCAAATCGCGATTATACAACTTTCACACCAACTTAGCCTTTCGATTCTATCTCCACCATACAAACACCATTACGCGTCACAACAACAACAACAAACTGGCTCAAACCTAAACAACCAAAAACGAGTTCGGTTCAACATAATACAGTCAGATCGGAAACTACATCAACTCAATCCATAACAAAATCGAATGGATCCAACCGTTTCAGAAGCCAAACGAGCCAAATCGGAAAAGAACTCGTGGTGAATGATGAGCAAAACCGCAAGTGCACGGTTTTGCCGAAGTAGTAAAAAGAGAGTATCGTTCCAACAGGGAGTTGTTCAATTTGATTCACTTTTAAGAGATGATTAGAAGAAAGATTGATTGTAAAGATTGGGTTTTTAAAGGCTTAAAACAATAATAAAAAGCGCCTTGGGATTATTGGTTCATTGTAATGACGAATCCTTCACAAACAAACCCTAAACCATGACTTTATATTCGACCTACTTTCTAAAGACAAGTTTCTCTTTAGCGTATCAAAGCCTCTCTCGAGGTG
>Ga0228711_1012391_pt1 | contig 10442 bp, 5 predicted proteins | sample MedpolnodulmetaG_2_FD_177996 | JGI IMG/M metagenome (GOLD analysis project Ga0228711, IMG submission 177996) | Root nodule microbial communities from Medicago polymorpha collected in Santa Monica, California, United States - brown nodules | ecosystem: Host-associated > Plants > Roots > Nodule...
CGTTTAATTTGTTTCAATTCAAATATGATTCTTTTAAATTGCACCTCCTTAGGGTTATTCAAGAATTAATTAAGACACTTGTTTTAACTTATTATTGAATGAAGATTGTTAGGTTCTTTAACGCATCGTTATCGGTTTGATAGAATTCAGTTATCATCTTAATCACAGGTTTGTGAGGCTTCTTCCATATTTATGATTAATCAAATTCTAGGTTATATTGAGGCTTGTTCATATAACCAATAGGAATTTTATGAATGAGTTGATGCTTACCCAATTGAATTATTAATCAAACAAGTTATTGAATTATAGTGCATTGATACATTTGAACATAATCGATAACCAGTGATTTGTTGTTTTGCCAAATTGTTATTTCATTAAATTGCACATTGTTTTCTACAAACAAGAATCCCCCAAATTGCACATTGCACATTGTTTTCTTTATACACTTGTTACATTGTGGTTGACCAATGTCACTCAAGTATTATCCACGTTTTTCTTTTTAGAATCAAAAGTGATATATATATATACTCACATATGAGAGACGCCTCTCTAGCACAAGACGTGTCAAAGAGGACGCTCAAAAAATACAGAGTTCCTGACAAACAATTACACAAACTAGCAGTCAACCGATACCCAAACAAGTTAAAGGGTCCGACCACCACTATTGAAAACCATAAACAAAACCAGCATTATTAGCCTTCAACCACTAGTAAGAATGAAACTTAACCTTTTCAATAAGCTCCACATTGGGTGAGTGAGAATCTATGCAGCCCGGATACTCCAAAATGGAGATGTACCCGTATCGGATACTAATACTCCGCGGATACTCTCGGATACGTACCCACGGAGTATCGGAATTAATTATTTTAATTTTAAATTATATTTTATCGGATACTTATAAGATACTCGACAGATCTTATAAGATACTTCAGAGACGTATCCTGAAAAAACATGAAATGTAAAAAAAATGAGATTGTGTTGTGAAAATTCAATGGAGATGTATATGATTCAATTTAAGATATGAATCACTATAATTGTTTTTCGATAACCAATTAAAAATTATGTTTTTCGTGGATGAAAGTAACGAGAGAGATGAGATAACCTAACATATGAATGAAAATAGAATATGATTTATATGAAAACTTTACATTTTTTTTTTGGTGGTGTCGGGGATTCGAACCCCAGACCTTGCATATATTATGCATTGTCCTTTACCAACTGAGCTAACATGTATTATTTTTCGTAAATTGTGACTTTTACAGTTATACAGTATTGAAGAGTAATCAATGTTTTTTTAAGTATTTTACATGCATATAAATTTTCGTATAAATATTTTGTTACCGTATCTTAGCCGTATCATATCCTAATTTTAAAAATTTTGTGTATCCGTTTACCTGTATCGTATCGTTCTCGTATCCGTACTACGTATCTGAGCTTCATAGGTGAGAATTGTTAAAAAAAAAAGTCTATTATTACGCTCATTCCACACTAGTCAGACACAAAGTAACCAAAAAAGCTAGAGAAATGATCTACGCGCCCTTGAGGCACCCAAGCAGTTAGTAAACTGTAAAAACTGAGCACGAATATTATAATGATCAACACCTGATACACCAATCCAAAACCGGACTTGCTGCCGGATTGTGGCAAAATTATCGGAATGCAAAAAATCTCAAATTGTGGCACGAATATTTCTAACATTGTTCTTATTTATGTTATCGATAAAATAGAGTTCCTTGTGAGATGGTCAAGGTTTAACAACCTTGTACTACTTTTAAAAAATCTCAAAATTTTGACCGCAAACGACAGCGATCAGTTGTCATAGACAACAACGATGTCAGATCAAATTTAAATTAATTATTAATTAACTTGTATTCTAATGTTTAAATATTTAAATGACTTTGCTTTGAAAGTTGCTTTATAATATCTTGTAGTATTTATAAAGAGTGTTTTTTTTTAAGAGTTATATAAAGAGTGTTTTTCCATGCTTAACTTGATTGAAAAGGGTAGAAAGCCTAGCCCTCAATGAAAGAATATTAGTTGAATTCTATGACAGAACAGAAAATCCTGAAGAAAGTGACATAATCACATAACAGAAATCATAGGCAAGAAGAGACATAATAATCAATCAACTAGTATTGAAAAGGTAAATCAACTTCTTCTTTTTTTTAACAGCAAAATTAAACAAACCAGATCCGTGCTCATGACAAACAGAGATCAGTGAATCAAAGACTACAAATTAAAATTGTCGTATAATAAACACCATAGAAGAGATCCATACACATAACACCTAAACCACCCTCTGCCTTCAACACCCATGAGGACAATAACCACCAAAATAAACCTCACCACCAAAATCAGACTTCGTTGCAAACCACCATTGAAAACGATATCCATAACCACTCATCGTCACTACTCACCCCAAAGAAGTGAGAGAACTAGGGAAGCAATAAGGACTAGACTCCTTGTGTTGTGTTTGTTGTCCTTCTAATGTTATCTTAATGTCTCCTTTTATAATTAAATGTAATAAAAGGTAAATCAACATAGAAAATAAAAAATTAGAAATAAAAACCATATAAACTATTACATTTTCATATTGTAAAACTTAAATAATAAAGGTTTAAATAGTAAATTCTCTCAAAAAAAAAAGGTTTAAATAGTAAATTAAATCCCACATTATGTTTGGTCCATTAAAACAATTGAAGGAAAAAAGCACTGTTTCTACTTCATCTTAAGCCTCCAACACTTTCTGTTGCGAAATCAACCTTAATCGAATCACACCAATGAAATAAACAAAGATGTGTGGAGCAAAAGATAGTGGTAATCTTAGATCTAAGTGTCTTCAAGCAATGACACACACAAAGAGCTAATACAAAGACAAACACAAACCAAGCACAAAGATAAGAAGCTTAAAAGGAAGTAAACAAACACACAAGAAATGGTAACCCAGTTCGGTCCAATATGACCTACTCTGGGGGAGAGAGCAGCTCTCCAATCCACTATGAGAAGATGTTACAAGAGGTTACAAGAAATTAGTCTTTTCCCTAATCTCTACCCTTTGTTTCCCTCACCACTCTCATATGAACTTTCTCTAGTGAATACACAAAGGAAGCTTTGGATCCTTCCAATGATTCAATCTCACTACCCAAGGTGTTTACAATGTTTATCCCAACCCTAGAGACCCTCCCTACAAAGGTACTCAACTCTCAAGTTCCCCCATTTGTGAACCCTAGGCCTCTAGCTTCAGCTCTCCTTCAAAAAATGCTGCAGAACCACTTAAATACTAGTCACAGCAGTCCAAAATCACGTCACGATTTTGACCAACCGTGCCGCGATTTCATCTGGGTAACCGTTGTGACTAGTCCCTTTCAGGAAAACTTGGTGAGGAAGCAGTCGAATCGTGTCACGATTTCCCAAATCGTGTCACGATTTCCCAAATCGTGTCACGATTTTCCATCTTAAAGTACCTTGCTCCCTGCCAATCAAATCGTGTCACGGTGCCTGAAATCGTGACGCGGTTTTAGGTTTCCTGCAAATCCAATTTGAAGCCAATATACAACAAAAAAAATCCTTGAAAAATAAAACTATATTTGAAAAAACAAAATTGTATAAATGATTACGTTAAAACCTGGAAGTATTGTTTTTGAGCGGAAGTAGTTAAAATTTTAAAAAATCAACAAATAACACACTAATATATAACATTTCAAAACAACAATAAAAAATTAGGTTCCTTCAAAACAAATTATATGGTATTCAAGAGGAGGTATTGTTTTTGAAATATGTGATTTGATTTAAAAAATACGACTCAAAATTTTACATTATTCCAACAATTTTTACCAAAAGATATTTTACATAAGATATTTTACATAATCCAAAACTATGTTCGACGTCAAAAAGGTGTGCGCCTAACGACCAATGTCAATGTGGCTCCACTTCCTACACCATTGTTGGATTTTTGCCCATTGTCCCATATTGGCACCAACGTTGTTCATATATTCGTCAGTCGTCACGCCAGTGCTTCACGAGATATCTAAACCCTACAAATACAGCGCAGACAATTTTTTTAATTTTTTTTAACCATCAGATGTCAAGCAGAAATGACTCTAATAACCTAAAGGTTGGTTGAAAAATAAGAAAAATTTGATTAAGAATTGTTTCATCCATGAATTAAATTGATCTCATTTTTCTAAACAATTTATCTAATAAAACTCATTAACCACTTAAACTTAATTATTTTGTTACGCGCAAATTTATCTTAACTTGCGGCAACTAAAATAATTAAATTAAATTAAATTGAATTAAATGCACATTTGGTATCATGTTAAATTAAATATCAAAACCCTACACACTGCATTGTAATCATGACAGGATGGTATATATAAGTGCACGTTTGTTATCTTGTTAGATTTGACGAAATTACGACATCATGATTTCAACAAATTCACTATGATATCAAATTTGCACGAAGAGATAAAACGATATTCATTCATTTAAATTGATAGAATACATCAGAATCAACATCGCTAAAAACGTAAATGATGAATTTGCGAACAAACTCACAGCACCCAAGTTAATAGCATATAACGGCAAAATGCCTACAAAAAATATGATGAGATCCAAATCACCAGAGTACTCATGCTTCAGGATCTGCAACGTTGGCACCCAAATCGTCGATTGAATTTGTGATTGACTGAAGCTGATCTTTCAATATGAATCAAACGAACACTGCAACAAAACGAGAAATCAAACAACGCCGCACAAGACGACGAACAACACAACGCCACACTCAGACGACGAAATCACGAAAAAACACAAAAGGAAACACTTGATATATGTGGAAATCACTTATTTAGATTGGAAAAAAAAAAGAGAAAAAGGATGCAGGGGGTGATTCTAGGTCAAAAAATGACCTAAAACCACTCCTCCTCGACGAGTGAAAGAGAAAGAAAACTTAAAGAAAAGTTGGAGTTTCTCTCACTAACAAACTAGGACCAGCCAATATGCACCAAGAGAATTTTTGTTTCATGTTTTTCCATTTATGTCTTGTTTAGTACATGTTTGGTTCTAGAGTGATATAAATTGGTTTTAAATGAATTAACTAAGTAAAAATGTAAAATTAATTAGACTAAAAAATGATTTAAATATAAAATGACTTATATTCAAATATCAATGTAAAAATGGATTGACAAATAAATTTAAGTAAAAATAAACTATAGAAGTTCCAAACGAAAAATTGTGGTTTCAAATTACGATCAATTTTAAATGCAAAATTAATTATACTTTTGAATACGAAATAAGTCGAATAATGAATTTTTAAGGTAAAGTTGTTACTTTGAATTTTTTTTTTGAAGCGGCTTAATTAACCCACCAAAATTGACATAGAGAAAATCAAACCTGAGACTTCGAAGATGAGCACACTTCCAGACCTCAAACCAATACCATCAGATCAATTCAAATGGGTTGTTACTTTGAACTTCTTTTAAAGTATCTTTAAAACATTTGTTACTAGCATTTTCTTAGAATTAATCGATTTTTCAAAAATTGAAACAAAAACAAACGGAAGTATAAATATGTATAGAAATCATTCAAATTTCAAATCAATTTTTTTATTATTATAAATTTTAACAAAAAAGAGAGTGTAGATAAAGTTATTGCATTAATGTTAGAAAAAGAAAACAGGTGGTATATCTCTGATCTGATAATTTGCAGTGATGAAAAGGTCATAGATTGCGTGCAGTTCGTATTCACACGTCTATCTCACTTACTCCTTATTGCCCGCTTAATTTGTACAATCATTTAGTTTTCAAATTTATTTGGGTCCCATCATGCCATTCAATTTTAGCCTTCACATTCTCATTCTTCTCAATTCTTTTCATCAAGAATTTGAAACCTGTCTTTTATTGCATAATTATTTTAATTTTTAGCTACTAGAAAAACTTATTTGAAACATTATTCGAATCTCATAATTATTCAATTGACCCAAATGACCAGGAAACTGTCGTTAGCAATGGACAGTGTGTTGATAGTATATACTTCCAAGTTTCAAAGATTCAAGGTCTCTATAATGATTTTAAGTAGAGCAGTGATATTTGTACATCTCTTTCTTACAACTTTTATGACAATTTTGTTTCTCTCTTTTATGATTGATCAAAAACAATAGAGAGAGAATAAAAACATAATGTGAGTATGAGAAAGAAAATTGTCAAAAAAATTGTTAGAAAATGGATGTACAAATATCATTTCTCTTTTAAGTATTATTTATTTGAATCTTAAGATTATTTTTCTAAGAACATCTACAACTACATACATATCTAAGGGTGAAAATTAGTTTCATAAGATTGAAATATTAATTTTCGCTATTTTAAAGTGTAAAAGTGAAAAAGATAATATGTCATATAGAAGAGAAAAATCATATGTGTAAGTTAAACAACTTGATGTATATTTGAATGAGTGGTGAGGTTGACAAAATCACACTGTGATAGTATTCTTAAAGCTCAAAAGTATAGTCTATTTCAAAATTATATGGTTTATTGTGATCGTAATCTTGTCATTTTCAATGTGAACTCAAAAGATGCATGTAGGTGATAAAATATTTTATTGGAGTAAAAATCATGTGAATATCATAAAAATTATAATTTTTTAAGCAAACAAACTTGTGTCATATGAAAAATCTGAGGACAACCCATACATGTACGGCCAAAAAAAGAGTTTTAGCATGGATAAATGGACAAATTTCCTATCTTAAGATGAATTTTGTTTTAAATGTTATTAAAAGAGATAAGAGATGTACCCCCTGTTTTTTATATTTCAATTTTGGGATATGTTTTTTAGTCAATACAAAATCACAAATTTTTAAGTTTAGTCCATGTAAAATTTTAATGATGGTTTTAGTTCTTTATAGACTATAATATTGTAGTTGGTAAGAATAGTCTATATTTTGAAAACATTTTACAAAAAATGACACTTTTAATCCTCCAAAATAGTCCCTATAAAATATAAATAGAGACTAAAAATGAATAAAAATTTTGTATGGACTAAACTTAAAAGTTTGTAATTTTGTATGGACTAAAAATATATTTAACCCTTCGATTTATACCCTAATTCAAAATTATCATTTGACCCCTGATTCAATATTTTTTTAATATCAAAACATAGATCCAAATACCATGACCTCCATATTCATATTCCAGATTTCAATTCCATAATCCCCTAACAAAAAAAAAATCGATTCCTTATCCTTCAGATTTTAGTAAAACAAACGTTCTTTAGAAAATAAATTATATCACTTGGTTCATTTTCTTGACATGAATATGAATTGGCTCATAAAAAAGATTAAACGTTCATCATCAAAATTCATATTATTGGTAAAATAGCTATCATGGTCATCAATATTAATACTAAATTGTCCCATTTTTTCTGAAAAAAAAATATGAAAATAAAATCAAGAAGTTCATGGCAAATTCAACCCACATGCAAAAGGAAATGAACAATTTCAACCATGTCACTGAAAAACACAAGTAATTACAAAACTAATTATAAAGGAGATAATGGTTACGTTATTAAAAAAACTTGATAAGCCCTTAATTTAGGGTGTTTTTAGCATTTGAATTCAATAATATTTGTGGAACGTTAGTCTTACTTTATAACTATTTTACTACAAAACATTAGTTTTCATTTTTAGGATAAAATAATGAAGAAAAAGAAGAATTTTCAAGACCAAAAAATGAGCACGACCGTGCGCCCTGATTGAAGAAGTTGGAGTAAAATGGCAGAAAGTTGAGCATGGGTCATGCGCCTATCAAGCACGACTGTGCACCTTCTGGACATTGGAATATGGAAAGATTGAAAGTAGCACGAGCCCTAAGCACGACCACGTGTCCTCTGTAGTCAAAAAATGATTGTTACAAACTTTTGCAATTCTCTAGTTTAAGGCTTGTAAATCGAATTTAATGACTTGTGTATGATTTTCGACCATAAATAGGTCTCATATCAGATTTGGAAATCAGCTTGGAACACTTGTATTCTTACACTAAAGTTGAAAGCAAAGTTTTGCATTGTTCTAAGTTTCTTGTTTTTTATTTTTCTCCACTTTATATTCTTGTTCTTTTTTTTTCTAGACTTTATTTTCGTGCTTTTTACATTTCGAGTTTTCTATTTTTATGCCTTTTACTTTTATGTCTTTTCATTTAATCATTTGTCTATTATGATCATGAGTGATTAGACTCTTGTAATCTTGGGACTGTGGGAATAATCTAATGATTTCATCCATATACAAACTCAAGTCTAGACTCTATTTTATATGAAATTGTTTTCTAATATATTATCATCGTCTTTAAATTTGATATATAATATCAAGCGAAGAACTGAAAGGTGAAGTTTAATATTGATATCAAATCAAACTTCAAATATCAAACGAAGAATCAAAAGGTAAAGTTTGACATTGGAATAAATGAGATTAGAAAAGTCTCTCAAAAAATATGCAAAGATAGGTTTGATTGTTTTTAGGACAATATGGTTGTGCTCAAAGAGTCTCAATAATAATCAACCATGATAATCGGCTTGGTTATTGTTGAGATACGTTCATGTAATCTGAGAGGAAACATGATATATCAATTGCAAGCCTTATCCTTTGAACCATTTCATTATAGAATAGAGAAATAGACAAGGAATGTATTAGATTAAACATTGAGATGAAAACCTCAATCCCATGACACTTTTTTAAACATGTGAATTTTAAACCAAATAAACTTATTCCTTTTTAGCTAACTAAAACTGAGAAATAGATTGTTGATCCCATAAAACTCCTTGTATATCGATATTCTTTTTACCACTCGATAGAACCGTACACTTGCGGGCCTATCAAAACTCAAATAAATGAACTCAATATAAAAATTTGAGTTTTACTTTTCCCACCCTATATCTTTCCTCGCGCGCCCTATTTTTTCCACTTTTATACCCCTGGTCTGGATTTAGTTTTCCGGAATGCATTGTTAATGTTTTCCAGATTTGTTCGGATTTTAAAATCTGGAACAATCATTTTCCAGAATTTTTTCATTTTAATCTTTCAAATTCGTAAAATAACTGCAAATAGGAATATAAAACAGAAATAAAAAGAACACAAAGGTAAAAGGAAGTCATTTTATTAATATATGAATAATACATTACAAATGTTGAAGCTTTTTACTTAAGAACCTAAAACTATTTCTAGGGGTAAGCTATACCAGTGGCTCCGGCTGATAGGACATACCAGTAACTTCACTATTGAAGGGGAGACAGAGGGGGGCACATGGGCCTCTAGGGAGCAAAAGACCATGATGGTCAAACTTACGCCAGAGACCAACCTCACACCCAGACTGACCCCTTCCCTATTGACTGATCATATGACCCCTGGTGGATTTCCAAAAAGGCCTCTTTCTATGAAAGGCCAGCGATGAAAACACATCATTGTAGAAGAGGAGAAGAGGAGAAAGAAGAAGGTGCGACTATTTTTTAGAAAATGAAGGCTATTTATAGGGGAGGGAGGGGTAAAAAAAACATGTGGGAAGCCATAATTACAGTTAAAAAACGTGTAAAAACATGTTTTTTTGACTTGACCACCATCCAAAAACGTTTGAAAAACGTTTTTTTTTTGTGGTGCAGACCATCGGCCAAAAGCTTCTGGTGCAGTCCGGAAAATATAATCCGGATTACACATAGATTCCGAATTTTATATTCCAGAAAAATACGATAATGGGTGAAACAAAGGGAAACTTGGCACTTTCTGTAGGGTGATGGTTGGTTCGGATTTTATTATCTGGAAAGCTTCAGCATAGGATTCTTTTGTGTGGCCCACATTGCACCGACAGTTTATGTAGTCCACAACGCCCAGATAACTCTATAAACAGGGGTCCATGTTTTCATTACAAGTAAACTACACCTAAAAAAAATCATGGAATTCGCTTGCTTTGATCCCAACACCAATCTAGTGGCAGTCTACTACAACGGCGGAACACTGCCCCATTTGTTTAGGATTCCCAACGATGTCACCCTTTCCGGGCTGAAGGATGAGCTGGATCAAATCAACCGTCAACTCAACCACAGAGACATGAGGAGGGTGGTCAGTTTTGAATATTGATGTCCATTGTCCTCATCCGGATCTCTTCGCTTCAGCCGGATGAAACTCACAACCGACGACGACGTGAGAACCATGTTCTCTGTCTTTGGTCAGCACAATATTAGAGGACTGATCGAGTTGGACGCTTCGTTGGTTAGATCTGCTGAACAAATTATGAAAAGTTTGCACCGCCCCAGGAACTACGAAGAGATCAAGGCTCAGAGGAAGAAGTTAGCTTAGATGATCCGTGATAATGTGCTATGTTTTAATTAATCGCGTGTTTTATGTTGTTTTAATTGCGTGTTAGTTATGTGTTGTTGAATTAAGTTGTTGCATTATGTTTTGAATAATA
>Ga0228711_1012392_pt1 | contig 10442 bp, 5 predicted proteins | sample MedpolnodulmetaG_2_FD_177996 | JGI IMG/M metagenome (GOLD analysis project Ga0228711, IMG submission 177996) | Root nodule microbial communities from Medicago polymorpha collected in Santa Monica, California, United States - brown nodules | ecosystem: Host-associated > Plants > Roots > Nodule...
AATTTTTTTTTTTTTTTTTTTTTTTTTTTTTATAATTTTATTTTTTTTTTTTTTTTTTTTTTTTTATTTTAGGGTTTTTTTTTTTTTTTTTTAATTTTAAGTGATGGGGTTGTTATTGTTATTGTTAATGTTTGGGTATTGATTTAAATGTTGACGGTGTTTATAAGGTTATTTTGTTGAATTGTTTTTGGGATGGCAACATTGTGAAACAAGCAGCATAAGAAGAAGAAGATATAGAAAACCATATGAAGAGGTAATTCAATGGGTGGTTCTCTTCTCACTTGTTGTCTCTCAATGGAGAATCATCACCACCCTTCAACACTTTTGTCAATGGATTCAAGTGGATGTTCTCATGATGAGCTTGATTTAGAGATGAATAGACAGGTTATACTTTCGCGTCCGCCCGATATCAATTTACCCCTTTCAGTGCCGCAGCCGTGGAATTCTGATCCTTGTGATATTTTGGATGTTGGTCTTGGTACTCAAGGTGGTTATGAGACTGAGAGTTTGCTTAACCTTCCGAAAGCGGTGAAGAAATGCTCGAGGCGTGTTGATAGCATTTGGGGTGCTTGGTTTTTCTTTAGGTTTTATTTTAAGCCGGTGTTGCTTGAAAAGTCGAAGGCTAAAGTTACTAGGGATGACGGCAATGGTGTTTCAGGGTTTGATAAAACGGATCTGAATAATGATGTTTTTATTGTTCAGCATGATCTGGAAAACATGTACATGTGGGTTTTCAAGGAGAGACCGGAGAATGCTTTGGGGAAGATGCAGCTGAGAAGTTACATGAATGGACATTCTCGCCAAGGGGAACGTCCGTTTCCTTTCAGTGTTGACAAGGGTTTTGTTCGATCTCATAGGATGCAAAGGAAGCATTACAGGGGACTTTCAAATCCTCAGTGTCTGCATGGTATTGAACTTGTTTCATCGCCTAATCTTTCAAGTCTTGACAGGGATGAGCAGAAGAAGTGGATGGAACTCACTGGTCGAGATTTGAATTTCATAATCCCGGCCGAAGCAAGCGACTTCGGCTCATGGAGGAATCTTCCCAACACAGATTTTGAGCTTGAGAGACCACCTCCTCCAATCAAGAGTGCTCCAATTCCTCACTCAAAGAAGCTCCTCAATGAATCTGGGCTGAATTTGTCTACTCATATGCCTAACGGTGATGCGGCTGACTTGTCCCCTATCAGTAGCAAGAAAAGGAAGGACTTTTTCCTTAATGGGAATGATGAAGAATGTTACTTGGCTGTTAATCCTCCATCTGATCGGATTCCGGATTTGGAAATGCACCCTAGTGAACAACACTGGTTGAACGAGTTTAGCGGGGTGATGAAGAATGTATGTGGACCGGCTACAGCTGCAAAAACAATTTATGAGGACGAGCAAGGTTACTTGATCATTATCAGTTTGCCTTTTGTTGATCTTCCTAGTGTCAAAGTTACTTGGAGGAATACTCTCACTCATGGTATCATAAAGGTTTCTTGTGTCAGCACATCACGAAAGCCATTTATCAAGAGAAATGACAGGACATTCAAGCTCACAGATCCATCCTCAGAGCACTGCCCTCCTGGAGAATTTGTTCGCGAAATCCCTCTTTTAACTCGTATTCCTGAAGATGCCAATATTGAAGCTTACTATGATGGACCAGGATCAGTGCTTGAGATCATGGTGCCTAAACTTCGTCCTGGATCTGAAGAGCATGAAGTCCGTGTCTGCCTTCGTCCTAATCTTGGTGGCAACCTGGATGGCAATGATCTCATGTTGACTTGAATTAGGCACTTATTAAAACTATTGGGGGTATGGAAATCATTTTTTTTTACTAACATTGTGCCATACAGTGTATTTTATAGTACAAATGCGTATTTCGTAATTGCTTCTATCAATTTTTTTCTGCTAATTGCGTTGGTTTTTGGGCCCTAGTATATTAGCTTTCGATTGTAATCGATGCTACTAATTGACCACTATGTTATCATGGCACTGACAGTTATGGGATTCATTTTATGTCACACAAAACTGTGTTCATTGAAATGATTCCCCCTCTAGATTCAGGATTTTTTTCTCTCTATTTGATATGATTAGTCTGATAGGTGTTGTTAATTTCTGCCGTTATGTATTCAAGTCAGCCTTATCCGGGGCACAACATTTATTTGTAGGATAAAACTCCTCTGAAGTGAACAATTCCCTTTAGAGAGTAAAGTAAGTAATATCAACAGTTCATAAATAAATCAACGGTTGATATTAGATGCACATGCATAACAAATCATGGGTTGTTACAATATCAACCCTTGATTTTCTTACTTTACTAACTTTTAGCTTTAGAGGAATCAAAATCATATTTGTACAGTGTCAATTTTATGTTTGTTTCCATTCCAGTTCTTTGTCCAAACAATAGTTTTCAGTGAGTGATAATTTCTGCTCAGGTGACCATTTGGCTATAGCTGCAGGATGCTTGCAAACTTGCAATGCAACCTGAAGTCCACCCAGGTGGAATTCAGATTGTCTGTTTAAAAACAACTCATAATTGATTTTTAATTCATTCACGAGCAACACCTTGTTTATTTCCAATTAAATTATGTGCCCAATGCAGTAATATATTGCTTCTATAGCAAATAACTTGTTTTATATGCGCCTTGTCCTTTCAACCAAGTTTTCTGTCGAGTGCTACGATATTGCTTCTATAACAAATGCTAGTAATTTGTTTTATATGGACACCGAATATTTACATGACTTTGAAGTGGAGCAAAAGCTTGAATCGTTTATTTGACCTTCATTCATGATATTTGCAAGACCAGTTCTAGTGTAGATATTCCTTTATTGAGGAAATTCTCTCGACTGTTTACTTTGGTTGGAGATCAACTTACTTGGTAGTAATTCTAGTTATAGTGACTCTTAATAATAAAGCATGTTTGGTTGGCAGTTTGTAACCCACAACATCAGTTTTAACTTGAAAATCTAGGCTGACTTTTTGTTGTGTTCTGTAAAATATGTTGGTCAAACCTATTTTGGTTAAAAATGCCTGATTTAAAGGAAGTAACATTGTTGATACTTTTGGTTTTTAGTTTTTCACCGGAGAATTTTTGAAAAATGTACTCTCATTTTATATCGAACACACGCACAATATTCCTCATAATCTCACATGAGTATAACTGAGTCATCTCTAATGGTCTAACAAATGCAGTGAATCAGAAAACCAATTTTTTAATCTAACCAAAGTATGGAAGAATTCAGGTTCTTTGTCTTGCCCTCTATATACAATCTGAGTTGTAGATGAGCGGTAATCAAATCAAGTAAATAACAGGACGCATGGTCTATGAAAAGCACAAAAGCAACCTATCGACAAACGATAAATGCTAAGAAAAGGCAGATCCAAGAAGCCAAGAACAAATATCAGGATAAGAAAAATGTGAAGTATTTACTAAACAATAGTAATAACATTTTAGGGTAGTATTGGAAAGCAACATTCGTTATTGTGCAAGCAGTTGATTTGGTAGCACAATAAGGAGATGAAAGAACTCTTCACAATTTGAAACTATGGCTAGCAGCATGAGAAGAAGACAAGTTGTCCCTTTGGGATAGGGCATGCATTAATATGTAATCCATAGAAGTAAATACAAACATAACATGATAATACAAGATAAATTTTTTATAAGGGTTCTAGTCTTATATATGCCCAAATGAAAATCTATTGATAGGCTCTCTGATCTACATGTTTTTGGATGAACTAATTTGCACTTTTTATCTGTCATTCACTAGAATTTACTAGTTCGTTACTCCCTTCTTTGGATACAATAAAATAGTTGCAAACCAATCAAAACAATAAAGGTATGAAATTATCATGGACAAATAGTTGCAAATACAATAAAATCTATGGATAGGTTCTGAAATCTGCTCAAACTATGTCTTCCAACTAGACTAGACAGCACCAGCATCAGCACCAACTTCTCTTCCATCATCGCCTACCATCCTGTAATAAATTGCACATACAAACACAGTCAGTTTTTTTTTTTTCAAAAAAAGAAAAAAACAACTGGAAATTTCATATTAATTACCTGCCGTCCACCATCTGCTCCTGAAGAAATAAATATCCTAATGCAGCAACTATCACCATAGTCAGTGGATTGAAGGATGTAGAATATACTACTCCTTTGGTTTTTGTCACCACTGCTACAAAATAATTACCTAGCTCGGAACAAAAAATGCCCTATATGCAGAAAAAAAATTTAAATTATTATGGCTTGCATTTTGATCCCCCTATTTTCAATTTTGTTAAGTTTTGATACTCATATCTAAAACTAGTTTTTTGACCCCCCCTATTTAAAAAGTCAACAAAAAATTTTGATCCCTCCTTTATTTAAATGATGTGCCATGATCATTAATTATGTGGAGCCTACATGACAGTGTCTACATGGTCCCTTATTTAACACATCATTTCCATTTCATTTTAGGCTTAATTGCACTTTTGACCCCCTATGTTTCAAGAAATTGCGATTTTGGCCCCCTAACTAATTAAAATACAAAACAACCCCCTTTGTATTGGATCTTTGGCAGTTTTGGCCACCTATACCAATTTTGACTCAGTCAACGCTGACGTGGCATTTCAAAGCAATGCACACGTGGCGGCTTTGAAGTGTCACGTCAGCGTTGACCGAGTCAAAATTGATCTAGGGGGCCAAAATTGCCAAAGATCCAATACATAGGGGGCTGTTTTGTATTTTAATTAGTTAGGGGACGAAAATCGCAACTTCTTAAAATATAGGGGGCCAAAAATGCAATTAAGCCTTCATTTTAATTATAAAAAAAAATTGACTTGGACAAAGTTTGACCAAGTGGCACATTATTCGATGAGATGTCGATCAACTAACTTGAGCTTCTAATTTTTATTTTTTTTGTCTTAACTTGAGCTTCTAATGTAATAAATATAATAATAGATATATTTATTTAGGATTGATGTATGTGAAACTTACCGCATAAAGAGCCGATAATAATTGCAGATTCAGTTTAAAATCTGACCAAGCTAGATAATTAAAATCTTTTTCCAAGATCCAAGCGCATACCACACCTTCAATAGTGCCAAATAGGCATATGAACGATGTAAGAATGAGCTTGGCATCGTATGATTTCAGAGTAATATCCTGGAAAAATAAATAAAGTTGTTAGTATCAAACTAAATTAAAATAAATAAAACATGCTATTAAAATAAATAAACGATGTATTGAAATCTGTTTCTGTCCAATTTCCTTTTTTTTTTTTTAAGTTTTCTTGTAATAAAGAGTGTGACAAATAAATAAAACCATTTGATTTAGACCATTTTCTATATTTTTTAAATTAATATAGAAAATTCTAAATTCCAATCATGCTCCAAGTCCCTCAACTGCAGAACCATGTCCTACTGTTATGCGCAAATCACCTAGGCAAACAAAACCTCTAGGTTATCTTAAAGATTACAAATGCAACAACATGGCCAGTGCTTCTGTAGAATCCACTTCAGGTATTTTATTTCCCCTTTCCTCTGTTCTTTCCTATCAAAACCTATCCACTCAACATATATCTTTTGTCATGGCTATCTCATCTGATGTGAGCCGAATCATATAGTCAGGCTTCCAAAATGCATAGCCAGATAAAAGCCGTGAACAATGAACTTAAAGCCCTACATGGCAACAACACTTGGACTGTAACCACTCTTCCTCCTAGCAAAACTTAAACCTATCCACTTGGATGGCTCCATAAAAAGAGACAAGGCACACTTAGTCGCCAAGGGCTACACCAAGTTGAAGGTGTGGGTTTTTGAGATACTTTCGGACATGTTGCTAAGTTAACAACAGAACCTGTGCTTGCAATGCTTCCTCTAAAAACTGGTTTCTTCATCAACTAGACGTTAACAGTGCTTTCCTTCATGATGATTTAGATGAAGAAGTATACATGTATTTTCAAAACTCTCATTCTTCCTACTTTCTCATGAATATTTTGAATCACAAAATGACCATTCCCTTTTTACAAAATCTTCCCTTGGTTCCTTCTTTCAAGGTTGAAGTTGTGTACGAAAAGTACCCTAGCTTTTGTAACAACTGTAAAACCATTGGCCACTCTAATCAGCAGTGTCAAAAGTTAGGTCACAATACTGTTATAGCCACAAAAGATCTGAAAAGTAATGTGCAAAATGTCATCTCTACGAACAAAAATGCTCAGCCTGGGAAAATGCAAATGAAAATGTTCTTTCGGCTGTTCACATAACCAAGCCTCCGGAAATGGTTACTCTTGGGGACAAGCTCTTTGAACCTGTTCAAATTGCTTTGGTAAATGTGGATGCTTCTGATATAGATAAAGAAAAGGACAATCTGGTTTCAGGCAATTCTAAAGTGGTACCACATGGAAAGGAATCAAGCGACAGTCATATTTCCCCTCTTGTTGTTCCTTCTTTGGAAGGCGAAAAAGTTGTGCTAGCTGGCTCTATTGGCCACGAAGATGAGGCACATATTTCAAGTGTTGAGAACAATTTTATAGCTAATGAGAAGGTACATGTTGACAAGGGCTTAATGCATGATACAAGAAAGATCACAGCCTTCCCATGTGGTTGATGCAGTAGGTGGAACTTTCTCTAAGTTTAGTCAGGATTCATGTAACCATGTACCGCATGCCAAGGCTCCTGATCCTCTCACTAGAGATATGCAATCTATTCTAGTTCCTCAATCAACAAAGGCTATTGATTTCTCGAATGCTCACCAAGTTGCCAATGTGTCTGATCCTAAGTCAGAAGTTTTGCATCATGGTGCTAATGTTAGACCTGCTATCAGTGAACATGCCCAGCAAAGCACAAAAATCCTCAAAAAGTTATGGGGTAACTGTAACACCTCCTTTAATTAACTTAAATTAATTAAATAAAGTAATTTTCTTTATTTTTTTGTAAAAAATTCGGCATGACCTATTTTAAAATTTCAGCCTTTGTATGACGTCAAAGTTGTACCTAATAGCAGTTGTAATTTTTCATAAAGAGCTAAACAAATGCTCTTACTGGTCTTTTATCATAAACTGCCAGTAGTGGAACTAAAAATAACTAGGTACAACTATAAAAATTAATTTTAATAAAAAAAAGTTTAGAAGCTTTCAAAATAAAAGGAGGTCTTAACGTAAGAGAACATCACAGTGTCTAAATCCAAAGGAATAAGAAAGTATATATAATTCTTGCTTATGTGTATATATGATCCTCTTATGTGTGCATATGTGTATATCATTTTTTGACATATATAAGGACACATTGGGTTATTAATTAATCAAATGCGTTTTTATTTAACTTAAATGTTTAATTTGACAGTGGACATGTCAATGTGTGACCAAAATTTGTATAGGGATGAAACACACATCGACTATTGTAGCAACTGTAACGTGCAATCTAATTCCTTCACGTTGAAATCGAAAAAGAGAGGGGAATCTCTGAAGGTTGTTTGCTTTCTTCTCATGTTTCAAATTTCACCAAATTCAAACAAACACATCATCGCGGATTCTACTGCAAGGTGTAAATGTTATGAGATCTAGTATGAGAGAAAGAGCCTTAAACTTATAGTTTATAATTATATTTGATATTTGTAAGTGTTTAACTCTAATTTCTTTTGTTTAGTTTGACTTAGTCATTACAAACTTTGTTTCGTACTTCACATTATCAAATTTTCATAATTCACATAGGAACACATACATGGTCATCTTAAGTATTTGAGTGTATTCTTTAAGTATTAATATGCTATGCTTTATTTTTATAAGTCACACATGCATGCATGCACAGGCGCACGCACACAAGTCTCAAGATCCCAACAACTTGTTGTTTCTAAAAATGGGTCTTATGCAATCACATACATTCTAACACATTTACAACAATTATGAAATATAATAATATCCATTTTAATTTATTCAACTTGATTGCGTGCAGTTACAACTTACGAAGTGTGTATCATAAAAGTTTCAATACAAATTTTTCTAATCTCATAAAAGTAAATGGTTAAAAAACATATCTAAAATATTTTCCTTAAAAAAAAAGCATATCTAAAATATTTGGTTGATGTGTGTGTAGTGTTCTTCAATATTATGACAAAACAAAATTAAGAGTATTCTCGCTCGAATGTGTATAACAATCCCCTGTAATCCTTTTACCATAAACTACCGACATTTTTTTTATTCATAAGTTCTATACTTATTTAACTGATTCATTTTTCATAATTAATAAAATTGTATAACGTTTTAATTTTCTGTTAAGTCTAATAAAATCCATTTTAAATTATATTGTTAATTATTTTAAAGTTGACATCAACCCATCAATTACATTGTTAATCATTTTAAAATTAAACATCAACCAAACAATATTATCATCTTATATTTTCTCAACAAAAAATATTATCATCTTACATAATCAATAAGTTTCGTTATACTTTCTCAACGACATCTACAACCTTTTGTTTTTATTCTCGAGTTCTTTGTTCTCCCCGCTTATGTAAAGGTAGAGTTTCAAAAAATTATTGTTACGCCTATCAAACTGTAATATTACAAATTCAATTAGTTTCCTTAGATTAACTAAATAAACTCTTTTTAAAATATACTATTTTCAAAGGTAATGATTTTTCTAATTATCTTCCAAGTATCATCTGCTCCCCACTAATTAAGAATTTAATAATAGTAACAATAATCATGATCAAAAGATTAAGTGTTGTAGAATACACATGGTCTCTAGAATTCAGTACACATGGTCATTCTCACACAATCGGTTCCAACAATTGAGTATGAAAGAGTTCAAATTGAGTTGAACGTGAATGCCTCTGTAAGTACCAAGAACAAGATCAACCATACCAGTAGCAAGTCTTTAAAGGTTGTTTGCTTTATTCTCGTGTTTCAAATTTCACCAAATTCAAACAATACATCACCAGACTTTATTGCAAGGTGTAACATGTTATGAGATAAACGGTGAGTGAAGAAACCCTAAAACTGTAGTTTATGTTTATATTTGATATTTTTTTAGCGCTTAACCATAATTTCTTTTGTTTAGTTTGACTTGGTCATTATAGGCTTTGTGTTATTTGACCGAGTTCTATAATTTAAATTGGGTTATGGATTAACTGTATTGTTATGGAGATCTATTATTTAGTTATGGTTGTTAATTTGAATTCTATACGATAAATCATTTCTTATAAATCCCTTGTAAAACTCTTTGTATCAATTAACTTCAATCTTCAATCAATGAAATTTGTTTATCATTGCGTAATTTTGAATTATTTGTATTATAATTTTATTTATTGTTGCTAATTATGCTAGTATCGTTTACTTCACAATCAGTTTTTTTCTATGTGATGTTTTATTCATACATCAATTTACTTCCAACTTAAACTCTATAGATTGAAAAAATCTTTACACTATCATTCACTTTTTTCTGCAGTTTAATGTTTAGTACAAGACAATATTTGCTTGCTTCTCCTCAATTTCTTGTTTCAAATGTACTTGTTCATGTCTATCAAAATGCTAATAAATTTGTTGTTTCTGCCCATTTTAGTAGTTTGATAGGTTTTGTTTGTAATCTTTAGCGCATACGACTAGGTCATCCTTCTTATGAAACCTTGATTCATATTAACAAAAGGTTTCCTTCTATTATTGTTGTCAACAAAGATTAATCTCATATGATGTGTTTTTTTGCTATACAAAGAATTACTTTGCTTTCCAGATTGTTTTACCATTTCCAATATGGGTGTAACAGCTCGGTTTGGATTGGTTTTCAGTTAAAACAATATTCGAACCGATGAAATCTTCATCGGTTTGGTTTGGTTTGGTTCGGTTAATCTGTTTATTTGAAAATACAATTAAGAAAAATCATATTCTCACAAATTTGTATTCCATGCATAGAGTACACATCATACTAAAATATTTCATGGAACTTTGTATTTCATATTTTGTTTTTTGATGTTCTTTATTTTTCAAACAACTTTTTATAACTACCCTTACTCAATATTTCAAAGGCATATAAAATGAGCATAGAAAATGATATATTTTCAAAAGTTTGAAGGCATGAACATGATAAAACTAACCAACAGATGGACGATCTCAGCGGTGATGAGGAACAATGTGAAGTAGATAAAATAGTCACAAGGAAGGGGGGTTTTAATTGTGACCCTTTAAAAATTATCCTGAAACTTAAAAGTAATTCTCAAGTAATTTACTTGGAAGTGTTAAGTTAATATTCTGACTTCAGAACGTTCTGAAGTTCATACACAAAAATTGTTTAATAAAGTAAGTGTGCAAGTGTGTGTTGTGTATACTGTAATTAAAGAGTATAGAGAAGAGAGAAAGAACACACAGAAATTTATAGTGGTTCACCCAATATGGGCTAGTCCACTCCTCACAATCTTGTGAGATTTTCCACTATGATGCTTGAGATAACCTCTCAAATCCTGCACCTTACAATCTTTGTTCAC
>Ga0228711_1012398_pt1 | contig 10437 bp, 7 predicted proteins | sample MedpolnodulmetaG_2_FD_177996 | JGI IMG/M metagenome (GOLD analysis project Ga0228711, IMG submission 177996) | Root nodule microbial communities from Medicago polymorpha collected in Santa Monica, California, United States - brown nodules | ecosystem: Host-associated > Plants > Roots > Nodule...
CCTCAGATATGGATCATAGCACACCACCAACACCTCTTCAAATCCAATCAGAAGCGCACCAGAGTATTAATTTACAACACGCAGAAGTTAATTCCAATGAGGACGCAGAGGTTCAAATTTTGAAGGAGCAATCACAAACATCTCAGGTTCCAATTGCGCAAACACACACTAGCAAAAATATAAAGAGTGGTTTGGAATTATGGGCTAGAATCCGGGAATACGACCAACGGACTGCTGAAGAAGGATTCACGCAAGTACTCACAAAAAAGCAGCAGCAAGCTAGGAAAAAACAAGTCCTCGGAAAGCCGCATTATATAACCCGTGCAAGACGTGGTCATCCTCCAACCGCCCAATGAATCTGTTATATTGGAATGTCCGAGTTCAAGGTTATGTTTGGTTGGACACACTTCCAGTGGAGTTGCACACGGATTTCTATCGATATTTGGCTTTCCCAACTATGGATCTCCGTAGTCGTTTGATTAGCTTTTTCCTTTTGTTTTTTCTTTGAGGGTTTTGGCCTAGTCCCCCCTCTCCTTGTATATTTTTCCCCCCTTTTTTAAATAAATTTTTAGAGTTTGGCGGGCAAAGGACGGAGGTTTCTCGGGGTGCCAACCTAGTTGGGATGTCGGTGTTGTCTCCTGATGTCTGTCATTCTCCCTACTTAGCAAAAAAAAAGTCCCTATAAAATTTTTCCATCAGAAATTTTAGTCCCTGTCAAAAATTTCCATCAACATTTTTGGTCCCTAAAATGTTTAAGAAAAATGCACAGGAACTAAAAATTGTGATTTTATTTTGTCGGGACGAAAAACAAAACTGTGAATATTTACAGGGATTAAAAACTTAATTAACCCTTAGTTTAGTAATTTTTTTTATAAATTAATAATTATTGAATAAAACAAATCAATAATGACATGGATATTAAATGTGTCCACCAAAGCACGCTTCCACCTCATCAAAATTGACCTCAAAATGGAGTGGAGTGACTGGTACTCAAAAAAGTTGAAATAGGTGGTCAAAAAGCTAATTTTTAAGATAGGGAGACCAAAAGTGTATCTAAGCCTTCATTGTTTGTGGGGAGGGTCTATTGGGTCTTAGACAACAAGCAGAAGGTCATGGATATTTGCATGGAATCAATATCTGTCTTATCAACATATGTCTGAAAGCCACCATTATTTCTCACATTTTATTTGCAGATGATTGTTTTTTATTTTCCAGGACAAATGAGAATGAAGCACAAACGATGAAGCAAATATTGATGACGTATGAAGCTACATTCAGGCAAGCACCTAGCCTTTCAAAGCTCAAATATTTTGTAGTAGAAATGTGCAATAGCTGATGCAAAATTTAATCATTGGTATAGGAGTTCAAGTGGTGTTGGGAACGGGTAAATATCTTGGTTTTTCATCCGTGGTGGAAAGGAGTAAAAAAACAACATTTAGCTTCATTAAGGGGTAAGAGGATTAGTTATGATCGTAGAAAGTATAATATTCTGGACATCTATAAAAATCTCTCATCAATGTCATTGGATGCACGTTTCAACTTTCAAGTGGCCGAAGCAATTTCAATCCATACAAAATGTGTTTGGTATTTTTTTTCCTTCATATTAATTATGCTTATAGATATAAATAGTATCTTATAATGTGAGTAAACTTGATTTTGTATATTGTAACTCTTGATGCCCGAGACTGTCCAATACTACTTTATTTTTTAGTTTATTTTTACTGGAATTTTTTATGTAACATTGTTTTCTTTTTATTACACAATATTAGTGCATATCTATAGAAACGTATGAAGGGGACATCATTTTTGACTCACTTTTTCATTATTATTATTATATCTTTCATTTAAATTATTATAATTACAATTTCACCTATATTTTTACAATATTATTTTAATCTTTAGCTAATAAAATCAGTTAAATGTCGTTATACTCTCCGGCAGAAAGACGAGCACTAATGTGTCTCGTCTATCTACTTTTCTTTTGTGTTTGATTGTAGATAAAAATATATATATCAATATTGACATATATTATGATCAAACATATTTAGACTAAATGCATTTTTGGTGCAACTTGTAGTTGTTGGGCCTTATACTATAAGTGTCTTGTTGACGAGTGCTCCCGGGAAACTCTTTAAGCATTCTAAAATTACTAACTATTATTTTTTAAAAATCAAATGTTTTGATTTTTGATGCATTGATTACACGTTTTTTGACAAAAATTTACTAATTATGATCCTTAAAGAGTGTCCAAGGAAAACTCGTTAATGTTTCCCATACTATAAAAGGACAATCACATGTTAAGGCCATTGGTCCGAAACTTTGTATAGTTAATTAAGAGACCACATTCCAGCTAGGGTTTTTTTTTTTTTTTGAGAGAACGAGCTAGGTTTAATAGCCACTAGAGTTCTCACTTCATATCATCTTCCTCATAAATGAGCATGTGTGCTCGTTCTTAGTGATTTAGAGTTAGGATTACTTTGATAATGCTTCAAGCTTACCTTTTTCCTTGTTGGAGTGTAATATGTTCTTAACTCAATTTTCTCTATCAATTTAGCTTTTTCATATTATTATGTTTCATTTCATCTTCATCTTTGTGGTTAAACTCATCATGAATTAAACCCCTTCTTGTGGTTTAGACATGATGAGGTTATGATATTCTTCGCTGAAGATTTAAAGAGATATAGCTTCGTGCTTCTTTGAAAGTAAAACTTTATCACTTTTACTTTTTAATGCCAAATTCCCTAAAACCCTAAGGAGATATGAATGGAGAATTTTTGTTTGATATGAGTTACGTCCCTAAGTACCCAAATAAGATGGGGACAAGAAAGACCGTTTGAAAGCAAACTATATCTTGGACGAGCCTAGAGAAGTGTTAAGATCTATTTAAGATTCTTGTCATAGGCAACGATTCAACCTCTTCTCAGATGGAGAGCTACAGACGACCAACCTAACAATGTTGCATGTTAAATATTGTGATTGTATCCTAGTGAAGGCGTGTCTTCATATGCTTAACATGACGGCTGAGTCAACAAACCCCAGTTTAATGAAGGATAAAAGTTGAAAGTGAAAAAGGCACCATAAAATTATGTATCGAATTTATATATAAGTGTGGATAACAATATATATATATATATATATATATATATATATATATATATATATAAAAGATAGCAGATTTTAGGTTGAATTTATCATTGTTCTAGTTATACCTTTCATTTAAACTATTGTAATTACAATTTTATTTATTTTATAATATTATTTAAATCTTTAATTAACAAAATTTGTTAAATCACACTATAATAGGAATAATTCAACTACAATATGAACAATATTAGATAAATTTTTATTTTTTTCAATAAACCAATAGCAAAATGACATTAAAAAGAATTGTGTCCAATTAAGTTGGTACCCTACTCTAATATGTTGTCAATTGCTCATATATAAGAAAAAGGGAAAAATTACATAAAAACTGGGGGGACATAAAACCTGACTCAATGAACAACCCTAGCGGGGAAAACATAAAAAAAAGGACCCCCAAGTGGATCCAACCCTGAACAGTTCCAACAAACGATTAATACGAAGCGGGTCTAAAGTTTGACGAATTAATCGATTGTCAACATGAAGTCGACTCACGTACCATCAACTTCCTACAACAACAACATCAAGCATTAACGACTCTTTCGAGTTCATATAGTCCCATGACAATCAACAGGATGACTGAGATACATAACCACAAAAGCATCAAAGAACTCAATCTGAAACCGAGCAATTCTTCAAAGCGGGAAGTGGATCCGACCGCCAACACGCTAACTAACGAATCCACGATCACCAACTATTTATTGAGAATAACGACATCAAATTAACAACCATTTCTTGCCCTCATACCGGTACCAGAGTGGAAGCACACCCAAATCTTTGAACCTGTAGATCTCAACAAATCTGGAACATCAGAGAATCATCGATCAGAAATGCTAACCTCAACTGATTTCCTATGAACATTACGCGTGAACCTAGGTCGAGGGAGGAGTCCACCACGTCGAAAACCAACAGACCGTTGCAGGTTTTAACAGAACCACCACCCAACTGCCATCACCACATCCAAGAAGAAAGTCGTGACAGTTTTTAAGACCAACAACCGCAATAGTGACGACTGTTCCAAAACAACCAAAAGAACCAACCCAAACAGATTTTAGCACCTAAATCTAAAAGGGTTTCAAAAACCAAAACAGAGCCAAATATTCCGATGCAGTGGAAGTTGAGATTCCAGCAAAAACGTTGTAACACGCCGGCGAGGACGGTACAACACGTGCTTGAAACATCGTTGGAAAGGAGAGGGACATGCGGTGTTGCAGGGGGAAGATGTCGCTCGTCACACCACCATATGTGGAGGTTACATCTTGACCAGTTAAATTTTTATTTGATTGTGCTATATTGCAATATATATATGTGACAAAATGAGATATAATAAATATACATTAAACACAATAGAAAAGCGAAAGACATGCAAGTTAGTGTTCATCTTGATGCTAGTGTCTTAATATTAACAAATAATTGATATTTTTTAAGCGGACAATTTTATTCATGCAAATCAATATGAGTACATAATTTTATTCACGAGAACATTAATATTGTAAACAACATCTTCAAAAACCACCTTAAACACGAGAACAGAAAAATAAACATCTTATACTTTTCTCTACATCCCTAATCCAGAACCAAAACCAGAAGTCTCTCCAGGAAGCATTACTTTGCTAATGTTTACTCTTTTTGGAACAAACTTACGGGCCCATATATGTTTCCCATTGATAAAAAATTTGGCTTTAGAATGCCCTCTCAAAATCATATCAATAGTATCCACCTTATGCAAAACAATTCTAGCGAAAAGGGGTTGTTCATTTGGTGCAGTTTTCTGCATAAACAAAGCCTCAATACAATCTCCATAAACCATAGTAAAAAATTTCTTAACTTCCCATTCTTCAACATGACACCCTTTTGAAAATGTCACAAACAATGTCCTATCTTCCGCCGGTATGATTTCTCCACCTCTTCCTTCACTGTTGTTGTTTTGTTGTTGCACAGTTGCACCATCAATCCTAACCGAACCAAACTGTAAATTCGCCGGTCCAATTGAACCAAACGAAAAATTGTTGTTATTCATCATTCTATACATCATGTTTCTCATTATCGCTTGTTGCATGATGTCACTCAATACTCTCATACAAACATCTTGTTCTGTTTTCTCCACCCCTCGAATTGCTTCCACACGATTCTCAAGAAAGAATTTTAGAGAGATTTCTTTGTCCATCAGGCTTTGAAGAAGTGGAATATCATTTTCTTCATAATATGATTTTTCGATTTGGGAAGTGTTATTGTTGTTGGTAATACAAGCGAGACACATCATTGATTCAACAACAATTTCATCGATCAAAATAACAGGTAAAGACACAATCTTTTTCACAACATCATGAAAACCAACTCTTTCCAACCAAAGCCACATAGCAAGCAATTTTGAAGACTTATATGGATCACGAGAAAGGTTGGTGACAAGGATTTTGTAGAGGTCTCTATCCAATTTGTGGAACAGATGAAAATCCTCTCGGGAAAAAGTGAAAGAAAGTGAAGTATCCATGGAAGAAAATATGAAAGAATGCTATAGTGATTAGTAAACAACCTAGTTATTTATAATAAAGATAATGGTACAAAAATATTATATCGTAATTTTGTCGAATTGACTTTGTGTTTTTTTACATTAAATGTTCATATTTTTTTTGAAAAATTTATTACGTGATTTAATGTCAATAAATTAAAATGAAAAAGATGTTATTTTGAAAAGAAAAAAATAATAATTTCGTCAACGCAATTAAACTAAAATAAATTTAAATATTATAAAACTATATTAAATTAAAATAATCATCTAAAATAAAAGAGAAATAGTTTGAAACATATAGTTAAACCCATTTTAGTAATTATACATCTAAAAGTAAATTTATCAATATCAATATTTCGTTACCAATAATATATTCATCTATAAATTCTTTTATTTGTAACAAACTATACTTATCTTTTTCAATGATACCAGCAATATAACAAATACAATATAAATTCTTATATTTGTGAATGACAACAATAAAATAGCATTCTTATGGTCGAATTTGCTCAAGGGTACAATTAAAAATACCAACAATATATTCATCTGTAAATTCTTATATTTGTAACAAACTATATTTATCTTTTTCAATGATACCAACAATATAACAAATACAATATAAATTCTTATATTTGTGAATGACACCAACAAAATAGCATTCTTATGGTTGAATTTGCTCAAGGATACAATTAAAAATACCAACAATATATTCATCAATAAATTCTTATATTTGTAACAAACTATACTTATCTTTTTCAATAATATCAACAATATAACAAATACAATATAAATTCTTATATTTGTGAATGACACCAACAAAATAGCATTCTTATGATCAAATTTGCTCAAGGCTACAATTAAAAGGAGAAAAAAAATCAGTCTGAAACAGTCTACTTTCTTTACATATGGTATAAATAAATTTCATTGAGAACTCATGAAACCTACTATCAATCACACATTTTGGTGTCCCACCTCCCTTTCCACCGCCCCTCGATCAACCTCACTCCAACCCCTCCCTTCAACCTCTAAAATCACTTTAATAACCAAACTCTTTTAACCCTCAAATCGTATATTTTCTAAAAATCAAAAACTTAAACCCAAATTTACAAATATAATATTTTAGCAAACCAACTTATATAAGTGAGTCGGTACTCAACCCTAGTTTCTATGGGATCGATACTTTTTTATTACGCGGTAAAACCATGCACTTGAGAGCTCATCAAGTTTTTGGCAGCATGGTCGGGACTAGTTGTTGATATTGATAATTTTTTTTATCTCAATTAAACTAATTTTCCCCCTCTTTTAATTTGGTGTTTTTGTATTATTTTCTTGTTTGGATGCTAAGAAATCGTAGTCTTTGGGAAATTGTTAAGCAAGTTCCCGAGATAGAGATTATTCCATCTAAAAACAAGAAAACAATAAAAGTTGTGAAAATTACTAAAGATCGTGCTTTGAAAATTGTGTTTCTCCCTATGCCATGGAACCACACTCTAGTATTGTTCATTCAAATGTAGAAGCTAACAATTTTGCAATAAACCTTGAACTATTCATTACGTTACAAGAAAAAGGACAATTTTCCGATTTGCAAATGGATACTCTGAACCTCCATCTATCCATTTTTAATTAAGGAAAATTCTATGGTGAAGTTGTGAAAATAACTTTTCTGATAAAATTAACACTATAACATCAAAAGTGTAGTGAGTAACACCCCACTGTTTGTACAGTGGCATCAAAAGTTTAGTCCCCATAGTATCATCAATTCATCAGATTAACAAGACTACACTTAATCTAATTTTATCCTACCTTGTTTTAAGTGTAACACTTAAGACTATCACATAATATCATCAAATCTGTTTGCATGTTAAAGATGCCAACAATAAAATAGTACCTGTAAGTCCAAGATGTTGCAAGCATTACTAGATGAATTACTATTAATCATTAATCAGTAATCAACAATTTAAAAATGAATCAAACCTTAAAATCAAACTTAACTTTTTCAAAAAAGTCAGTTTTCTAACTGCACCGTAGAAGCCCCCATTAATTAAATATTATGATACCACGAAAATATATGGAGTTTCTATTGATACCTTGAGACTTAGACTTTTCCCTTTTAACTAAGAGATGAAGCTAGGGCTTGGCTATATTATGCGGATTTCCATTCCATAAAAAGCTGAGATGATTTAAAACAATATTTCCTCTTTAAATATTTCCATCCATCAAGAGTTGCTCGATTAAAAAATGGAATAACCATTTTTTCACAAAAAGATGGAGAGTTTCTATTTGAAACTTGGGAAATTTTCAATGAAATTCTTAGTTTATGCCCTCCTCGTGGGTTTAACAATGGCTGATAATTCATACCTTCTACAATGAACTGCTTCACACAACTAGGCTGACAGTGGACGCATCTGCCAAAGGTTCCTTGATGAATAAAAGCATAGAAGATGTATTCTTCCTCCTTTAAGATATGGCACAAAATTTATATCAATGGTAATATGAAAGTTATCCTTCCACAAATGAGGGGATATATAATTCTAACCTTGCATCGAATGAATGTGGTAGTATTGTTAGTCAATCAACCGTCGATTTTTCACAAAGTTCTAAGGTTGAAAGTTTTGTAGAAAGTGTTGTTGCAACTCAAACTAAAAAAATGGTATTTTTGAGAAATCAACATCCAAGATAGAAAGGTTGGAACAACATGTTGTTGGTGTAAGCCCTAGAAGCTAGGGGTGTTCGCAGTACGGTTTAGATCGGTTTTGAGGCAAAAACTCATCTGATTTAAAGATAAAATAATATGCGGTTTAGTTCGACTTTGAATGACTAATTTTTAAAAATTGATCTAATCCGATCAAATTCAATGCGGTTTAATTTGGATTGATTTTGGATATTCAAATTACAATATATAACATGATTTTTTTTAAGGAATATGATCTTTTTTTAAATAATAGGTCTTCTATAACCCTTTTAGTTTTTTTTTTAAAATATTTGAAAAGGCACTTGCACCAACATTTTTTTTAGCAAAAAAAGGTAGCTAGCAAAGTGCTAGGCTACCAAAATAGATAGATAGATGAAAGGAAAATACAAAGGGAAAGGAGGGGAACCAAGCCAAAACCTCCTTAAAAGGAAACAAACCTAGAATTATGTAATCCTTACATAACGAGTCCTACTGGAATCAGGGACTTCTATCCAAACAGTGAAATTATTAACATTAAAGCATATGCCTGCTAAAATGTCTGCACATTGATTACCCTCTCTATAAATATGAGTGGCCACAAAATTCATGCTTAAGGTTAACTGCAGAAAATTCATCTATATGTTTCTTAGTCTCCAAGGAACTAAAGAAGGATTTTTTAAAGCCTTAATCACTAGCTCTGAGTCAGCCTCAAGCCAAAGATTCTTCCATTGATAAGTGTTTGCCAACTCAATTGCTCTCAAGGCACCAGATAACTCAACATGTAAAGCATTTCCCAATCCAGTGTTCTAACCAAAGAAAAGTAAGAATTCAGAGTTGCTATTTCTGAAAATTTACCCACGAGAAGAAAGATTGCCATTTGTGGAGCCATCAGTGTTACATTTGGTCCAGTTTGGTGAAGGAGGTTGCCAAACTACTTCAATAACTTGTGGAGCTTTTGGAGGGTTAAGCCGTAAACTAAACTTCCTTAGAAGCATAAAATTAGAGACATTAGCAAAGGCCACAAATTTTGAGAGGTTACCTGATAAAGAAGTATTAGATATGATAGTAGCAAGAGAGGTTTTCCAAGGAATTATTTGGTTTTGGAATATAAATTGGTATCTTGCATACCAAATTCCATTAAAAATGTTGATTAGAGAGGCAATGGTAACAGTTTTGCATTGAGGGTTCCATGAACTATTACAGAGATTCTAAACTTCTTCCTTTGATTGAAAATTAAAGGTGCAGTTGATAGTTCTTGCAAGCCATCTCCAGATATTCAAAGCATAAGCACATTCAAAGAAAAGATGGAAGGAAGACTCAACATTAGCGTTACATAGACAGCACATTGATGGAAGACGGCAACCTCTAGTGGAAGAAAACTACTGAAAGTTGGCAAGTGAACAGTAAAGAAATCGCCAGAGTCATTTTTCAATTACCAATAATAATCTAATGAGTCAATATATTGCTACCAACTTGAGAATATACTTTAATAAAAGATACATATGACAAGTATATTCACACGCAAAAAGCTACATATTATTTCGTTTGATTATCTACATATTCTTTTTAAGTAACAAACGTGTTTAAAAGTGTGTCAATATATTGCTACACAAAAAACTCAACCCTAAATCATTAATCTTCTATCATTTATTTACTTAAAATCATAGTAATAGACATTTCTATTTTATTTAGGAAATAGAGAGAATCTCCCGCGTTTGCGTAGAAAAGAAGCTAATACAAACGGGCAACGGGCTATTAATTGGTTCGTAAGAAAATTATGAGACATTAAAATGACTTTTTTTCTTTCTTTCTTTCTATTATGATTTCAATTTTCGTGCCACTCTGTATCTTTGATTGTTCTGCTTTTTATTCTCATATGTGGGGACAAATCACTGAGCAAATTAATCGTGTGAGAGTGAAGCAGAGTTCTTGTTGCCTCAATGCAATTAAAATGTAATTACAAAAAAGAGCCAAATTATTTTTTACATGGGGAATGTTGCGAAATCAACCTTAATCGAATCACACCAATGAAATAAACAAAGATGTGTGGAGCAAAAGATAGTGGTAATCTTAGATCTAAGTGTCTTCAAGCAATGACACACACAAAGAGCTAATACAA
>Ga0228711_1012399_pt1 | contig 10436 bp, 12 predicted proteins | sample MedpolnodulmetaG_2_FD_177996 | JGI IMG/M metagenome (GOLD analysis project Ga0228711, IMG submission 177996) | Root nodule microbial communities from Medicago polymorpha collected in Santa Monica, California, United States - brown nodules | ecosystem: Host-associated > Plants > Roots > Nodule...
GTAAGACAGGTGTGAAATCTTACATACGATGTTTTTGTTGCATCGAAGGTGACGACCTTGAGGTGATTTGGTACCACATGCATCTAGAAGAGTCTAGAACATTGCATGCATTTGAATGATTGGTGAAACGTGTCATAATTGTATATGTGACTTTGTGGATTGTGCATTGGTGAAATTTGTTGAATGTTGTGATTGGTGTATATGCACGTTGGTGGACCTTGTCGATGGTTGTAAATAAATGATCTATGCTCTGATTGCATGTCTTTCTTATTTGTGCTTGTACACTTGGTGAATCAATTGATGACAATCATTCTGGTAATAAAAATGAGGTGAAATTTGTACATATATGAATATATATATTCTGCACTATTTATGTTGATTATGATTGATGTGAAGCTTACCCCCAGTGGTTTTGACCGCCTACCTGTTTGTATGAATGGGTAGACAGAGTGCAGGAGTAGTTTGCTTGGTGAGTGCTTGGATAGCTAGCGGGAGCTATCTCCGTTATCGTTTTCTTTTGAGTCGTAGAGTAGGCTCTGATCTAGGATGTCTGTCCTTATGATTATTCTAGATTGGTTATGCTGGATTTATGTTGTTACAGGCAACTACTTGTCCCACGTTTTCCACTAAAAGGAAACCGCTTCCTTGCTTGAAATCATGCTTCTCGCCCTTTTGCTTGTCTTCAACGCGAAACTGTCCTTTCAGCCTTGCTTTGTTGAGATTCTGGTTATGCGCCTTAGGCATCAAGCTTCGTCGAGATTCTCCAATTAAAATACGGAAGCTTCTTTGATTCTTGCAAAGTTAAAGGTCAAACCAATGTCGACCATATTAAATGAGCCTGTCAAATTTACAGGCTAACAAATGCCCCCAAAAATGCCATTTTCGACTAAATCACTCCATAAAGGAGAACATTGGCATTTTTGAAAGCGCTTTTCTTTGTCCGACAGTGTTCCCCTTCTTAACAGTTGACGCCATTCTATTGTCTTGGTGGGCCATCTTTGCAGTTGAAAAGTTATTGGGGTGCCTTGGTAACCTCAGACCACTTGTCCGTCGTTGATTAAATCCACCAAGTTATACACGTGGTAATCATCCGAACGATTTCATAACCAGTGGCATATTTAGTCTTCATTTTACTCCTCTCTCTCTTCGTAATCATGGCACTTTTCATTGAGACCCCCATTTCTGAGTCTTTAAAAAGCCATTGTATCTATCTTCACACCCTCTAAATAACCCACTGACACTATATCAACCAAAGGTCTGAAAGACTTTGTTCATCAAACAACTTTCCTTTTCATCCATGACCTTTGTTTGAAGAATCATATGGACAATTTACCAGATCACCTTCTGCTTCCTATTGTTGTTAAGGTCGCTAAATCCGGTGTTAGAAACCTTTTCAAATTTAGGGCCATTTCTTCTCGCTATTGGAAGCTTCTCCATCATCCCGAGGCTCTTAAGGCTTTACCAAGGAGCTGTTTGCTCTGCCTCTTCGATCCCAAACCCTGCGCGGAAAAGATCACTTTCATGCAACGTCTTTCAGCTAGCGGGCACTCAACATTCTGCATCGCTTTGGCTTCTCAAATTTTCTAGAAGCCAGATCCAGATGTTGAGGAAGTCAGACAGGTTTTGGATGTAGCAGCCCGCCAAGGATCTAATGGGGCCAGGTACTTCTTGATGATGCTTGATGTACTAGCCGAAGGTGGGTTCTCCGTGTATAATGTTTTCTCGGTGTTTATCGATCTCGTCGTCGATAAACAACTAGCTCGTTGTAGAAGATCCCTTATGAATTTCAGAGTCCATCCTAACTCCGCTTTCCTCCCTCGTGGGTTAGTTTATCGACGCACCTGTGAATCTAGTGGAACTTGTAAAGGCAGCAAAACTAAGTCGAGGCTTGTCTGGCCGCTTCCTGGACCTGATGAGGAATACATAATGCCTGACATCTGTCTTTTTTGCCGCCTCGAGCTTGAAATCACTTGGTTCCTTGTTCATTTTCGCTTCGGCATCTGCATCTCGGTCTGTAGGGTGACACCTGAAATAAGAAAAACGGTTGTCCACTGTTTTCACTTTGGCTATGCTATGTATTGTGTCATGACATAACAATGTCCAATTTTCTAATGCTTCGGCTAACTTTTGTATTGTTCTGTTAATTTCGAAGCCGAATGTTTGTGTCTTTGTCGAATTTTAATGTTTGTGCTATTTTGTTTTGCACAACATGCTTAAACTTCTCAATACGTGCCTTTATTTTGACAAGTTTATCAAAGAAACTGATTCCTTTGACGATCCGTAAAATGGTAAAGAACCTCAATTATTTAAGATTAGAATTTACTTGCAACCCGAGTAAGCGTTTGCAAACAAACCAAAGTTATATGTAAAACTTCAATAAACATAATTGTTTGCCCCTAAACTTTGATATTGACAATTTTTCCACAAAGGTTTCAAACAAGAATTACATCTATCTCGGTTTCACCCATTGCTTATGGTTTTCTTACTTAAACTTTTGAATCTTTAAGGCAGTCAAATGCCAAATTTCACCATTTAATTTTCAACTAAGGAATTACATGCATTCCTTAAGAAAGATACAATCAAATTTATGGTCAATTGACCAAAGTTCCCGTAAGTTTTAACTTGAGTGTTTCGATAGTATCTTTATCAATGGTTTCTTAACCATCTTTTGATAAGTACTAGCCATTAAGGCCTGTTTAATTTCATATTCCGACTACAAAACCATGATTTGATTCTAAGCATCTTGCTTAGATGTGGTGATCATCTTCCCCATTCCCTAAGGTAAGGGAATTTATATCCTCCATGTCGGATTCTGTGTCGAACGTCCCCCTTTTCCACATGAAGCCATGAGTTGGATGGAGTTTCACAGAACTTGCATCTGCTTGATTAGTATCATCGATTTTTGAAGATGAACATGGAGAGATATTTGCTAAGTTTTTGTCAAAGGTCTTCCTTGTGATTTGATTTACTTCAGCAAGAAAATAGCTTTGGTCAGCCTCAATGTTCTCGATTATACCATCATCTCTCCAGATCGAGATTCTTTGGTGCATGGATGAGGGAACAACACCTATCCCATGAATCCATTCTCTCCCCAACAACAAGTTGAATTTAGCTTTCGATGGGACCACCATGAATAAAGTTGGTCTAACCACAGTTTCCACCGTTAGACTTACTTCAAGAGCACCAAGGGAATGTCCATCATTTCCTTCGTGATTCGACAGAATCACATTATGAGGCTTCAAATCTTTATCGATCTTACCAATCCTTTTGAGTAAGGATCGAGGCATTAGATTGACAGCATTACCACCGTCGACCAACACTTTGTTAATACAAATCTCACTTTGGCTTGGATGAACAAAGGTTTGAGATGACCCTTTGTCGAATCATCATGTTGTTCAAATATGGCTTTTTGATTGTCTTTAAAGCAATCATTCACAAAATAACATATGAGTTTGTATTCCTCCATGTCTTTAGGATCAAACTCTTCCTCCGAATCATCAACTTCGGATGTCATATCATATTCAGATGGTAAAATGGAAACCTCATTTGCTGGTCTTCTTTTTGATTCGACCATTCTCTGATCACCCTTTGGGTCAACAGTTTCATCTTCAAGGCTTGTAAAGATGTCTTTCTTAGACCTCTGGTACCTCCTCTACTGAGTTCTTGTCATAAGATTCTTTCCCTTGTAGTTGTTGCGATAAGCAAACTTTTTCGACTCAAAGGTAGTACCATTTTTGTTGTTGTCCAAAACACTGGTGTTTCTTTTCACCACGTTGTTCTTCCCATGTTGCACATTCTTGTGGTTCGACTGAACCCATTTTTGGTTTGGTGCATAAGGGACCAAAGTTTTTCCCTAACCACTCTGATTGACATAATTGGTGGACGAAGAGTTATTGATGAAAGGAATGTAACTCTTTGTGAAGGAAAACTTAGGTCTATGATCAGCAGACCATTCCCCCTTTTCTTAGGTTTTGGGATAGAACCTTCGAGGCCTTTAGTTGCCTCTTTGTCAAACACATTACTACATTTAGGGCAGAACATTACCCCATAATTCTTCAGCTTGCATCGATTGAGGAAGTCAATCAATTCTTCTTCAGCAGTAGAATAGGTTGTCTTTAACTTCTCGTCGAACTGAGGCTCTAGAGCAGTCTCCTCAACGTATTCTGCATCTTTCGTGATGTCCACCATTTGAAATTCTGCAACTTCAGTTTCTTCTTCTGCTTCTGCTTCGACAGACAGGTTCTCGACAACATCAATAATTGCTTCAACCATATTGCAGCCTGCAATGTCAGTGTACATTATACTCACATCTTGGAAGAGATCAGAGTCTACTTGCATTTGAGGCTTTGGCTTGTTTCCAAACTTCAATCTGCCTTCATTAAGACCCTTCTGAACCAAATCCCTGAAAAGGGAACATCGAGAGGTGTTATGTCCCAAGAAGTTATGGTATTTACAAAAACCACTTTTCTGACATTGTTCTAGTGGTGGGATTTTTACATCCTTAGGTGCTACCACTTGACCATCAGCAACTAAGAGATCATAAATCTAGTCGCATTTGGTTACGTCGAATGTGTATGTCTTGGGGACATATCTTTCATTGCTCGTTTCAACAGGATTATTCGCATCGGAGGGCCTTAACGATTTGCACGTATAAGGGGGCCCTGGTTTTAACTCAACAATATCAACCTCCTTTATTTCGACATCGCCAAAAGCTATGTCGAATTCTTGGTTGCTTTCTTTTGATGAGACAAAAGCAACCTTTTATTTCCTGAAATGTCTCAGAGTCCTGGCTTTTTCAACCTTTAGTCTTTCGACGTGTCGAACTCTATCGGCCAACTGGGCCATAACTCTCAAGTGTTGAGTGTCAAGTTTCTTTCTGATGGAATAATCTAGGCCACCAGCGGCCATTTCGACTAACTCATGTTTAGGCACTTGAGTGAAACATCTTACCTTTAACAATCTGAGTCTTTTAAGATAATCATTAATAGACTCAGTGGAATTCCTCTTGACACTCACCAATTCTTTTAGACTTATCTTAGATTGGCCCATGTAAAATTGTTCATGGAATAACCGTTCTAATTCAGTCCAATGTTGGATCGACTGCAGTGCAAGAGTAGTGAACCATGTGAAGACATTCTTTGTTAGAGAATTGGGGAAGAATTTCAACCTCAAATTCTCATCATTTGCTAGGTCTCCTGCCTTCGTCAAATATCTTGCGATATGTTTGACAGTGGACTCACTAGTATCCCTTGCAAAGTTAGGGAACTTAGAAATTTTATAACCCCAAGGAAGTTCAGATTGTAATATCAATTCCGACAAAGGAGAAACAAAGTTAGGCCTATGAAGGCCAATTTTTAAACCATTTTGAGCCATTATGTTTTCGACCAAATTGGCTATATTGTTATGTAGTCCTATGTTTTGTTGTTGGACATCCCTAATAACTTCATCGGCATTATCATTTCTATCTACCAAGATAACTTTAGGTTGACCCTGTATTATTGGTTCGACCAGTTGGGGTTGAGGCACATGTTGTTCCTTCTAAACCATTTGTTCAACTAACCGCAACGATTAATGATTTTGTATTTGTGTGATCGGTTTGTAAACCGGTTGTGAGGGTGCAAAGAAATCTGTCATTCTCCCCATTTGAGTGGTTAAGGCTTAGTAACTTCGGTTTGTATCCCTTATCAAAGGAGTAAACACGCTACCAATTTGTTGTTATAAAAAATTAACCATTTCATGGTTACTCTCGTCTATTTGTTGTCTCAACAAATTCATCGAATCTGTTGTTAATGGTAGAGTATTTCGACCAAAAGTACTGGAACTTGAGGGACTATGTACGTTGTGCATAACGAACGGATTTGCTTGGTCAACAAAAACGGTAGCACTATTATGTACATTTGCCATCATCGAAGTTGGCATACCATACGGTTGTTCCCTCGAAATGTTCTGTATATTTACATTTCGATCGTCAGATCTAGACCTATTCGAAGGAGCACTAGAACTTGGCATGCTGGTAGTCGATGGAACACCAGCGGTGAATGGGGGTATAACGGTTCCCATTTCTGGTCGTGTCATTTGAGTGGACGTAGAAACACTCGAAGGAGCGGTTACTCCCATGTCTGTCGAGCCTGGCATAGCCATGGTTGCCCCCATAGGGGTCGACACGTTTAACTATCCTAAAGGAGAGGTTGCTTGTGAATATGATTGTGAAGAGGATGAACTGGCACGAGCCATAGATTTACCACTTCTCAAATGCTTACACAAACAATATTGGTTTTTTTAGCAATAAAGTTACCCAAAAATAGTAAGGAGATTCTAAAAATAGATCTCTTCAAAGGGATAAATTTTTGAAAATGTTTTTGAAAAAGGTTTTAGATTTTGAAAAAGTTTTTGAAAATCAATTGCACAAATTGGGTCCCACTGGGCATGACAATTTGTTTGCTTGTGATTTTGGCAAACGGGGGCTAGAAATCTGAAGATCGTTGTGCAAAGGTTTTTATCATAAAAGAGTTTGAAAAAAGGCCACGAAATGCACTCGGGTTGCTTAGAGAGCAGGGTAGGTTTAATATAAAAAGGCACTGTCTCTCCACAGGTTTGAGAATGCGATTAAAAGCTTAAATAAAAGCAAGATAAAAGTAAGTTTACGCACTTAAACTCAAGGAAAAGGTAAAATGCAATGCATTAAAATAAAAGGTGTGGTCTACAAATCAGTTTACATACATTTTGTATAACTCGTTTCCCTAGACGCCGGTAGTTTTAGTGTTGTAGAATTCTGTATATGATTTGCGACCCTCTTTCCGGCTTAGAAACTACTATTTATACTAAAAAACTAGATGGTGAACCACTAACTCCATGATCAGCACTACTCCCATCTTGGACAACCACTTGTCCCACGTTTTCCACTAAAAGGAAACCGCTTCCTTGCTTGAAATAGTGCTTCCGCCCTTTTGCTTGTCTTCGATGCGAAACTGTCCTTTCAACCTTGCTTTGTCGAGATTCTGGTTATGCGCCTTAGGCTTCAAGCTTCGTCGAGATTCTCCAATTAAAATAAGGAAGTTTCTTCGATTCCTGCAAAGTTAAAGGTCAAAGCAATGTCGACCATATTAAATGAGCCATTCAAATTTACAAGCTAACAACTTCATGCTTACTAACAGGGGAATCGAAGCCAATCCTGACAAGTGCCAAGCTGTCATCAGTATGCGAAGCCCGTCCAACATTAAAGAGGTTCAACAACTGATAGGGCGCCTGGCGGCCCTTTCCCGTTTCTTGTCTTGCGCAGGCGACAAGGCATTTGCTTTCTTGTCCTCCATTAAAAACAAAGAAAACTTTGAATGAACACTAGAGTGTGAAGAAGCATTCCGCCAAATAAAGATTTTCTTGTCCAGCCCATCGGTGTTGACCCATCCCAACGAAGTCGCCACCTTGTTTTTGTATCTGTCAATATCTGACAAAGCCATGAGCTCCGTGTTGGTCCAAGATTCGCCCGAGGGTGAGAAGCCGGTCTATTTTGTTAGCAAGATATTTAAAGGCGCATAACTGAGATACTAGAAAATTGAAAGGTTAGCCCTGGCGGTAGTAACAATAGCAAGAAAACTTCGCCCCTATTTCCAAGGCCATCGAATCTTCGTGAAATTAAACTTTCCCATCAAGCAAGTCCTGGCGGGAAGGATGGTGGCATGGTCCATCGAACTATCTGAGTACGACATCCAGTTCATACCAAGAGGGAGCATCAAATCACAAGTACTAGCGGATTTCCTGGTGGAATTTAAATCACCAACGGAGGAAGCAACCCCTTATGTTTGGCTACTATCCGTCGACGGCTCCTCCAACCTAAAAAGAAGCGGGGCGGGGGTAATATTGGAAGGTCCATGAGATCTCATCATTGAACAATCCTTGAGGTTCGAGTTTAAAGCAAGCAACAATCAAGCTGAGTATGAAGCATTGATAGAAGGAATGGCATTAGCTCAGGAGATGGGAGCTACAAATCTCAGGGCAATGAGCGATTCACAACTAGTCACCAGTCAAATCGCCGGAGAGTATCAGACAAAGGAACCATGGTTGAGAAAAAACTTAGGGAAGGTTTAGGAGCTCTCCAAAGGCTTCAAGTTCTTTGAAGCCAGCTACGTTCTCCGTGAACTGAACTCTAGGGCAAATATGTTAGTGAAGCTTGCCAGCACAAAGAGACCAGGAAACAACCGGACAATAATTCATGAAACCATTAGCTCACCAAGTACTAAAACCGCCCTCGTTGCAACATGTGAAGCTCAGAAAGAAGGCTTGATGAAACCCTTGATCAAATACCTAACCGATGCCTTCATTCCTTCCAGAGAAGCAGAGAACGCCTTGGTCAGAAAAAGGGCTGCAAAATACTCCATGGTAGCATGAAAAGTTGTACAAGAAGGGCCATTCGATGCCAATGTTGAGATACTTGGGCGAGGATGAAACTTCTTTGGTTCTTCTAGAAGTACACGAAGGAGTATGCGGAAGCCACGTCGGAGGAAGAGCCCTAGATAAGAAGCTTCTAAGAGCAGGTTACTACTGGTTCATGTTGTTGAATGATTGCACCGAGTTTGTAAAGAAGTGTGACAAGTGTCAGAGATTTTCGGACTTAAGGCATACGCCAGCTACATAACTCACCTCAGTCTACTCTCCTTGGCCTTTTCACAAGTGGGGGGTGGATATCGTGGGACCATTTCCCCTAGCCCTCGGACAGCCAAAATTCCTCATCGTCAGCGTCAACTACTTCACTAAATGGATTGAGGCTGAAGCAGTTGCAAAGATCACGGCGGACAGGGTCAAGCGCTTCTATTGGAAGAAGATTATATGCAAGTTTGAGCTCCCAAAGACCATAGTCACAGATAATGGAACTCAATTCGCAAGCGCCAAGGTACAAGAATTCTGCACCAAGCTGGGCATCCAGACCAAATTCGTAAAATTTTGCACCCTTAGGCGAACGGGCAGGCGGAGTCAGCAAATAAGGTCTTCGTCAACGACATCAAATGAAAGCTTGAGGGCACCAAGGGTCTTTGTGCTGAACAACTCCACGAGGTAAACTCATAAAATCAAAATTAGTGTTAGAAGAAAAAACTTATTATTTCGCATGATTTTTCATTGGAAACAAAACAAATGAGAATCCAGGTGCTTTGGTTATACCACACAACACTACATTCCACGACACAGGAGGCTCCGTTAACAATGGTGTACGGCACAGATGCTATGCTGCCCGTCGAAGTCGATACGCCCACTTGGCGAAGAGAAAATTTTAATGAAGAGGTTAAAACAAATCCTAAGCACAAAATTTACATCATACAGTTCAAGTCACAAACATGGTTATCTATGAACCACACCTAACACACTTCTTTGTAAGTAGATGGAACAAAGTAATAACAATGAGTGAGGGTAACGAACACACATCCAACAATCATGTTAATATCATGATTAAGTAATGTGTCCATCCAAATATCATCTCAAAAAGCATGAAAAACATGGATCAAAAGGTCTTTCTAAGGTTATAACTTGGCTTGGCTACAAAAGAAATGTCATATGTGGTATAATTGAATTCAAAAGGCCAAACATAGAGGAACATTCTTTCTATTTACCACCAATTTCTCCCAATTTCATTCCAAACCCTTGGTGACAATCAATCAACACACTAATCTTGACAACTTTTTTCTTTTTTTTTTCTTCTTTTTCTGTTCTTTTTCAAATGTACACATTTGTGTTTCTTTTTCTACACAATTTCTTGATGTCAGATTACTATAAAATTCACCATGATACTTGACACAATAATTTAACCTCCCATTCCCCCCAACTTAAACACAACATCACCCTAATTGAATGTTCCCTTATCCTTAGGCAATGGACATTGTACAAGAAGGTTAAGGGTTCAACAATGTAAAAATATCAAAGTCCTATAGTGAATAAAAAATGAATAGGATTTTGAAAAATTTCAGGCAAATTCATTAAGCATTGTCGGGTATATTCATTAAGCATTTCGGGCAAAAATGAACTAGATTTTGACAGTTCATAATTGAGGACTTTGATTCATTAAGCTCAGATGAGGTTATCAGATGTGCACTCTTCTCACTAGGTAAGCTTTATGTGGTCAAGTGTTTCAACTCAATTTGAAAAAATGCCTTGATCCTTTCCATGCTTTCAAACAATTCAAAACGATTATCAGATTTAACATAAGTCAAACGAGTTAAACAGTGATTGTCAGTCTCCTGCATATAGTACAACAGTTTGGAGCTTCCTCACTTTTAGGCTAAGTTCTACATGGTTCATGAATAAGCATGTCTTTGATGAGAACTATGTTGGAACAAAGGGTGTTTCACAAGCCACTTATTGAGTTTTGACAATAACAAGGTATTAAAAATAATCAATTGGATATGCTAAACAATTTGTTCAAGTGTACAGGATCCATAATCAAAGTACTA
>Ga0228711_1012400_pt1 | contig 10436 bp, 6 predicted proteins | sample MedpolnodulmetaG_2_FD_177996 | JGI IMG/M metagenome (GOLD analysis project Ga0228711, IMG submission 177996) | Root nodule microbial communities from Medicago polymorpha collected in Santa Monica, California, United States - brown nodules | ecosystem: Host-associated > Plants > Roots > Nodule...
CCCCCCCACACACACACACACACCTGAACCGCGAACTCTATCCTATTGTAGAAGCCACGTATCACCCCTAACCCTAGATCATTCAAACCGTTGCACTAACCTCCCTCCTTGCTGCAAATCCACGTCCTGTTTGTCCCGTCCTCGATCATCCTGTCTCTGCGCTTTTCGACGTCTCAACATCACATCAATTCCAATCTCCCCCATCCCACCCATTTGGTTGCACCCTTCAAGGACTCTGTTTCCGTCGATGAACCTTACATCCGACGAAAAAGATTGCTGGCGTGGCTGCCCTTGGCAAAGCCTTGAGCCGCCACAACGATTTCTCTCCCTACATAGTTGTTAAAGTTTAAGAAATTCAATTGGAAGTTAAAGTGTAACACTTTAAATTAATAAATTATTTTTTAGAAAGTTTTTTTTTTAAATGTTTTTAAAAAGTTAAATACTATAATTTCTAATATATTTTAAATACACAAAATTTTGACACGAGATTATTATTTTAAAGTCTTCAACAGTATCTTGACTCATAAGATTATTCAGCCATTTTTAAAATTGGAGATTCTACGAATTGAACTATTTTTTCCTTTTGTGATTTCTTTTTTTTATCAAGGGGATAACAATAAAAAGCTAAGCAATTCGCTGTCTAAATATTCCAGAGGTATCTGCCAGCAGAGTGATATTTAGCTAAGGAGGAGGAGACATCCATGTCTTTAAGGAATCAACATTTAATTTGGAGCACTGAACTTGGCCAACCGGTCAGCACATTCATTGCCTTCGCTTAAAGTATGATTAAAGGAGACCACCCAAAAAAAAGAAGAGAGCTTCCAAATGAGAGAAAGCAAGTTTGCATGAGGATGAAAGTGATTAGTCTAGTCACTAGTGTTGTTTCATAGATGTTTCCCTTTCTACCTCTCATTATAGATCTCAATAAATAAATGCTACTTCTACCATCCCAAACCTCAACCAGAAATAAAACTACTACTCTTCTTCACCCTCTTGTCACACACAACTATGGCAATATCCATAAACAAAAAATCCCGCACTAAACTCAACCTACTATCTCTCTTTTTGATATTATTCCCTCTAGTTGCTAACTCATACATCCCTGATTACAATTTAGCCATCGATTGTGGCTCCTCAACACACACACCTTCTTTAGATAATCGAAATTGGATTAGTGATAACTCCAATCTCTTTTCCTTAATTGAACCAAAAGCCACAAACCAATCTCTTAAATCACAACCAAATTCCCGTGCAAATACCAAAACTCCATTCACAAGTGCGCGTATCTCTCTTTCAAATTTCACATACTCATTTTCTAGCATCACGACTTCCCCTGTTTTTATTCGTCTTCATTTTTACCCAACTTCATACCAGCACTTTGATCCCTCCAATGCTGTTTTCTCTGTCGAAGTAAACAACAATCTTACCCTTCTTAAAAACTTCAACCCTTCACTTTGGATTCATGAAGATGGGGATAAAATCACCAAAGAATATTGCATTCAAGTCAAACCGAACGAGAAGCTAAACATAACTTTCCTTCCCAACAACACAAACCAACCAAATCCTTATTATGCTTTCATTAATGGAATCGAAGTCGTGTCTATGCCTTCTTATCTCTATTACACAAATCTCAATGACACAAATTATCATTTCAATTCACTTGACTTAGACAACACGGAATACCAAATTCAGAGCAACAAAGCTTTGGAGACGGTTTATAGAGTCAACGTTGGTGAGAGTCAAGTTCCACCGGGTAACGATACTGGTATGTTTCGTAATTGGGACAACGATTTTCCTCGTTACTTGGAGAAACAATATCCACAAAGCTTAACAAGTGTTTATAAAGAAACTCATCTAAACTATTTACAAAATACCATTCAAAATTACACTGCACCAGAAGCTGTGTACTTAACTGCAAGAAGTTATGGAATGGATGCCAAAGAGAATTATAATGTGACATGGAATTTTGAAGTTGATTCCTCTTTTACATATATGGTAAGGTTACATTTTTGTGAATTTGATTGGCATATCGTGAAGCAACGTGATAGAATTTTTCAGATTATCATTGCTAACACTATGGCTGATGCAAACGCTGATGTGATAAGTTGGAGTGGTGGTTTCAAGGTTCCTGTTCATAAGGATTTTGCTGTAACTATGCACTCTAAAGATGGAAGCTCCCAAATCGAAAGAGTTAATCTTTCCATCAAGCTTCAACGATTACCAGAATATTTGGCCAATCTCACAAAACACCGTGATGTCATTCTTAATGGAATCGAAATTTTCAAAATAAGTGATACAAATGACAATCTTGCAGGGTGGAATCCAAAACCAAAAAGTCAACAAATATTACCAACTCCCAAATCGAAAAAGTCAACCTTAGTTATTCTTGTTGTTGTCGGAGTTTCATGTCTCTTGCTAACATCTGTTGTTGGAATGGTGGTTTTTGTTAGAAGGAAAAGATTTGTACCTATTCTTGAAATGGAAGAAAGTTCATGGAAGACAAACAAAGAAGGTTCTTCAACTTTACCATCCTATTTGTGTCGCTATTTTACAATAGCGGAGATAAGAGAAGCTACAAACAACTTCGAAGATATTTTTATCATCGGTGTTGGAGGGTTCGGCAATGTGTACAAAGGTTACATTGATGGAGTTACACCTGTTGCAATAAAACGTCTTAAACCAGGTTCTCAACAAGGTGTAAATGAGTTCATGAATGAAATCGAGTTGCTCTCTCAACTTCGTCACATTCACTTGGTTTCACTCATTGGATATTGCAACGAAGGTGCAGAGATGATTCTCGTTTATGACTTCATGGAACGTGGCACTCTTCGTGAATATCTCTATGGTTCGGATAACGAACCTCTTACTTGGAAGAAGAGACTTGAGATTCTATTGGGTGCAGCGAGGGGTTTGCATTATCTTCATGCAGGTGCGAAGCACAATATCATACACCGTGATGTGAAGAGTACCAACATATTGTTAGATGATAAATGGGTGGCTAAGGTTTCTGATTTCGGATTATCAAAAGTGGGACCAACAGGAATGTCGATGACTCACGTCAGCACTGTGGTGAAGGGTAGTCTCGGGTATTTAGATCCCGAATACTACCTTCGTCAAAGGTTGACTTTAAAGTCCGATGTGTACTCTTTTGGTGTTGTGCTTCTTGAGGTGTTGTGTGCAAGACCACCTTTGGTTCGTTCTTTGGAAAAGGAAAAGGCGAGTTTAGTGTTTTGGTTCCAAAGATGTTACAATGAAGGAGTGATCATTGAAGAGATGGTGGACCCGTTCATAAAGGATTCTATAACGGTTGAATGTCTGAAAAGTTATTGTCAAATGGTGTTGAGTTGTTTGCATGATGATGGAAGTCAACGAATGTCAATGAGTGATGTTGTTGGAGCTTTAGAGTTTGCATTGCAGTTGGAGATGAGTGAGAAAGATACTAAGTTTGGTTGGAATCATGAAAAGGAGAAAGGCGAGGAAAGACAACAAGTGTCGCAGTTTACAAGTGAAGATGGAAGTGATGTTCGTTTCACGAGTAGCAGTGATGATTACGGGTCTCAAACAAGCAAGGTAAGCACCATTTCAGCTAGTACAGAAGAACAACATCTACATTATGCTACAGTGTTTTCTGAGATCGGGAATCCGAGAGCAAGATAGATAGTTGTCACTCATCCTAAAATTTCAAAATGTATGTTTTATAAAGATTACTATAGTGTGTAATTTGATCGTTTATAATTTGTTGACGTTGCACACATGATGGATTGAAGATATGTTCCAGGAAAAACTCAATTCTCAAATTTTAAAGTGATAATGTCTAATATTGGTTTGTAAGAATCAATTTATAAAATCTTAACAATAAGAAGAACGTATCAAATTTAGTACCATATCAAATCAAGCCACAATTAGCCAAATGAGTGTGATTTAGTTGGTTTTAATGACCAAATTTATGGAATCGTACAACACATTTATTAAAATTCAAAAACATTACATTGCAGAAAAGGCCTCAAACTATGTTGACATCTCAAATTCATCGGCAAGCATCTGCAGCACCTCAATAAGTTTATTAACATAAAATAAAAATAAGGACATAAACTTGGGGTGACTAGGCCAAGAAAACAGATAGCGCAAAACTTTAATCTCGTTATAAACCATACTAAAAAACACAATTGGATAAAACTATTTTGAATAGAAAAATAAAGTGCAAAAAGCAATGAACCAAACCAATGTTTTAAAACCCGGACCGGTGATCGATCCGGTCAAGGAATTGGGTCACTGGTTGAACGGCATGACTATTGACCGGGTCTATATAAAAATATTTATGACCAAAAATTACATTATGAATGAAATTTTGATAAAAAAAAATCTTTGTCATTTTTTTTTTCAATTTTAAGCTCGTACATTAAAAAAATTATATTCACAGATGCAAATTTGCAGGTTAATTCTTAACTGCTTCAAGCTAATTCCAATCCAAATTCAAATTAGCTCATACATTAAACAATATTGTTGCATAAAAAACCTCACAAATAACAAGTTCTAATTCAAATTCCATCTTTAAAACATAGTATGTTCTAAACATTGTTGAAAAGTTACATAGTCAACAAAAAACGGAAACTCAAATAAGTTATAACAATTCAATAATCAATAAACTATTTATGCCTATGTAGTCAAATTGTCATAGTCTTGATATCCATCTTCATCGGTTGAGATGAGAGTGGAGAACGGCGGTTGAAAATGACATTTGAGTTGGGAGTATGTGTCACTAGGTTTTTGTCTTTATATATGCCGTGCTTTTTTATTAAAAAAATAAATAAATGGAAAAATGGGTTGGGTGGGCTAAACTGGTTCAGCGGTTCGCCCACTGACCTGGCCGGGTTTCAACAGGTTAATTGCATATCCGTTCTTGTAGCCTGCCCGAACCGCTACACCCTCCGGGTTTTAAAAACACAATTGGATAAAACTATTTTGAATAGAAAAATAAAGTGCAAAAAGCAATGAACCAAACTATACTAACATTTTTTGCTGATCAAAGAGTAGTTTTTGTAGATCGGGAGGAGAGGAATGCGTATGTGTTCTTGGTTTTGTGACATAGAGAATTATCTAGGGAAGGATATCGCTTCTAATGGTGGAATAAAAGAGAGAAATGAGGTACTACAAGAAACTTGACTTTTAGTGACAGCAGAAAACCATAAGTAAATGTTATTTTGCCGTAGGTATAGGACAAACTACCTATACCAACAGCGGTTTTTTGCGTAGTCAATAATATGCCTGTACCTATATAACCTATATTGACAGAATTTAAACATACCGGACATTTTAGTCTCACCTGCATATTTTGGCTTGTATATATAGAGCTTATTTAGAACTTGCAATATTTTTACCTACGGCTCTTTTCCGTCGCCATACAATTTAGCGACAACCAATATACCCACGTCACAATCCTGATGCTTAATTGGTGAAAAAATTATTTTATGAAACAATAAAATAAAACTTCTATTATATTTAATATGCCAAGTCTCACAAGCATGCTTGTCAAATTACAAAAGAGCTAAAATTAACAACCTATGAGTATCAGAATTGGACTTATTTTCATTTGCATTTCAAATCAAGTACAAACGCCAATAACTGAAAGAAGCCTTTCTTGAAAACGAAGCAAGAAGCTTACGATCAGAAAAAGAGCCAATTTGCTGCACTTAACTTTTAAAGTTCCCTTGCCACTTTGCCAATTTCGATTCCAATGCAAAACAGTGCAGAATAAACTTACGTAAATAATTGGTACTTAAGTAAAAGTTGTCGATGACTTTGTAAAAAACATAATAAACTTACCATAAACTAGTATGAAGCCAAAGCATATGTGACCAACCTATTTAATTTAAAACCAGCCAGCATATTACCAAATACAAAGGACAAACCAAATCAAAACCGACAATCAATCTTGCAACCTTTTCATTGACAATTATTAGAGATATAGGATTAGTTCTAATAGATAGTACTATAAATAGCTTGTAACCACTCTATTAGTGGGAACTTTCACTCATTTTGTAATATTCAAATTCTATCAATATAAAGAGCTTTGCAATATTTCTCTCATTCCTTCTTTGGATGCCAAGTTTCATAACATGGTATCAGCAAATTTGGTATCCACCTTGAAGGATATTAACCACCCCATTTTCTCGAGAAAATCAAATTTTCTCACTTTCCCTTTCTCACTTTCCAGATTATGCATATCTCGTTTTCTTGTTCCGTTTGTTCCATTTCTTGTGATTGCGCTTACGCATCACTTTTCATTGCAATTTTGTTCTCCTAATTTTCCCCAATTGCTAGGATTTTAGAATTCTGAAATCATCATCTTCCAACTTCTTTTCGATTTTAGATTACTTGTGAATGATGAATCAAAGAAAGATTTGTTGATTCAACTCATTTTTGGTTTTCGACTTCGATTGTGGTTGCCATTGCGATTGTGTGGTGTTGTTGAGTGTTACGTACAATTCTTGTACGATTTTGGTGACTTCTCCTCATCAGATGTATTTTGTTACTCATTTACATCAGAGGGTTCTTCAGGTTCGCGTTTGGTTTCATCTCTAGTCGTCGTATTCTCGCGATCATCGCTGTTATTTCTGCGTTTCAACAACATTGACTGCTACAGTAGGTTGCTTAAGAGATTTCACTCTTACTCCATATTCCATTTCAATCTCATTTTTTTTCCATCATTATCTTCAATTATATGTGGAGAATATTGTAATGCCTATAAATTGTTCCTATATATTGGTGTTCTTTCTGCTGAATTTGAGAGGGTTGTATAGTTGGATTTAGCTAATTTGGTGTTCCTATATCGATTCTGGTTGTATCTGATCTACTCAGTTTTGTTGGCTTTGTGATGACTCTAGCTTCCCTTATATGTTGTTATGTTTGGAAGATCACAGTTGTATAATCTTTGGTCATGCAAACTACATTTGGAAAATTGCTACTTCTAGTGTTGTGACTGTGGAAGTTTGGGTTGGAGCATGGTTGCAAGTGATCTTTAGGATTTGGAGGTTGTTATTCTTTGTTTGTTGAACCCTACAACACGTTCCTTTTGTTGATATTGGTACATGTTGTTATTTCTCTAAAGTGACTAGCCACTGAAGTGAATTCTAGCATAAACTTAATTTGTGGCATGAAATTTGATTATGATTTGGAATATGGAAGGTTAACTGTCACGACTCAATTTCAAGCCATGACCGGCGCATAGGCTAAGACAACTCTTCTTATATTTAGTCTAGCAAGCCTAATACATTGAAACATATACACCTTTCTAAAATAAAGAGCTATTGAAATTTGACGGTGTCTCGTCTATTTTTGTGACATTCCAAGGTATTAAATTAATCATCAACGGTGTATGTATAACCATCTCATCATTTGTACACCTCAAAAGAAAATAATGTTTCTGTTCCTATAGTTCAATTATACTGAAATTACAAAATAATAATCATTTCAACACGACTAATATCATTTATCTCTTTTCACTATTTGTACATAAACCATATTATCTCTTCGTTGTAGCGAATGGAGATATACCACATTATCTCTTCGTTGTGGCGAACGGAGATATGCCACATTATATCTTCGCTGTGGCGAACGGTGATATACCACATTATCTCTTCGTTGTGGCGAACGGTGGTATACCACATTATCTCTTCGTTGTAGCGAACAGAAATATACCACATTATCTCTTTGTTGTGGCGAACGGAGGTATACCACATTATCTCTTCGTTGTGGCAAACGAAAATATACCACATTATCTCTTCGTTGTGGCGAACGGTAATTTTCTCAATTTTTGTTTCTACGAACATGTAACTCATAGGCTACATTGTCTCTTTGTTGTAGCGAACGGTATACTACAAACAATTTAGTTCGTAGGCTGCATTATCTCTTCATTGCAGCAAATAGAGATTATCTATAATTACTATGAGTATGTTTCTCATAGGCTGCATTCTCTCTTCGTTGCAGCGAACGAATATCAATTTTAATACTAAGTAAATTTCATTAAAATAGTTCAGTATCAATTCAAACATTCACAATCAAAATATATCTCTCGTCAATGAAATTACAATCATAACCACAATTTTAAGCAAATTTCAATTCACAAAACGTGTTCAAGTTAGAAAGCTAACAACATATATTGACATATAAAACAACTTAAAATCAACATGTTTCTCCAAAAAAATAAAATAACTATTGGAGTGAAAATTTACACTAAGTAAATTTAGCCACGCACCACTATTAGAGAGTTTCTGAGACTTGTGTTTGCCTAACCTATACCCTTCTTCTCAATCTCGCTTCAGTCCCCTGTTGCCTCTTTCCCTTTCCTTTCCCCTTCCGAGAACGTGTTTTTCTTTTTTTTCCCCTTCTTTCTAGATGCTTCCCCTTTTTATTATGTTAATTTATTTTATTCTATCACACTTCAGCAGAGTGGGCTTACCCTCTAGATCTTTCTATATGTTAATATTAGTTTTTCTTTACTAGTCATATTCTACAAAACTAGATATGATATTATACATACAATTATATATACAAGTATACATTAATAAATTGTTGTTACTATTGAACTATGACTTTCCGAGATAAAATACATACAAATTTATTTGGATTTATACTTATTTATATATATTATTATTATTATTTGTTTTTTTTTTAACAAAATATACATAATATCATATAAGTTGGATTTATATAATTCTAATATGTTAGTATTTGTATTGTAAGTGATAACTTAATACAATTTTCCTAAAATTGGAATTTAATAGTACACCCCCTACAAAATTTAAGCTTGTACGTAACAGTCTTATGTCCATCATTAACTTAGAAGAATATTTTTATCAAAATTAAAATTTGAGGTTATTGCATTAACTTTGGTTTTGGATTAGAGTTGGTTCTAGATTTATCCAAAGCTATATTGCTGCTATGTTAATTCACTCTACTGATTTGTGAGTTAAACTCATTGCTGAAGATGAAATGGTTCTCTATTTTTGCTATGTGGACTAGGCTGCACTGTCACTTTTCTTGTTTGTCTACAATTGTGGATATTTTGAAGAAAAAGTTGAGTTCTTAGTTGGAAGCCTTTGATTGATTGCCTTCTATTATGTTCCTGGATCGTTGATGAAGCTTTTATCTACTACTTGTCAAATTGTGATTCTAATGGGTGTTTTTTCTCTACCGATGAACATGTTCTTGGATTTTGGCTACCAAAATTTGGCGTGGTAGATGTCTTTTGTTGCATCTGGTTTTGTTGTTTGTTGCTTTGAGCATCTAGGTTGAAGACTTGTAGCCCCTGGTACCTTGGTGTTTGGTTTTCTTATGTTGCATTATCTCGTTTATGAGTACTTGCTACTTTGCCTATTGGCTTATGTCAATAGTTGCTCCAGTTGTGTTTGACACTAAGTGATTACTGAAAGTCTTTTATTTTTTGCTTGTTGTTCTGTTTGGAGCCTATCCTCTTTGCAGGGATGTATTTGAAGGGATTTTAAGAGGGATTTTTCAAAATTTTAATCCTCTTTGCGGAAGAAATCTCATTGAAACGGATCTTGATTAAATCATTAATCACAAATCAAACACATACTTAAACAATCTAAGGATTCATGTGTTTACCTCTTGAAGAGAAGAACCTTTGTAGTATAATTGTTTCTGATCACGAGTAAAGCAAAGTAGCGATGCCTCTACTTAGTCCGCACGAACAGAACTTCTCCGATGACCGGTGCTAGCAAATTTCAACGGAGATTTAGAGAGAAGAAGGTTTAGATAGCGGCGGCTAGGGTTTCAAAACTTTTGTGAATTAGGTTAAGCACTCACAAAAAGTTAGTAATGCTTCAACACAAGGGTTCTATTTATAGAATCACTTGTGTGGTCAGCAAGACAAGCACTTAAGTACACCGTACCTTACAATGGACCGCGTTTCTCTATTTTTCGTAGATTAAATAATAAATCATATTTAATTATTTAATTACTAATAAGTCTTACTTATTATTTTATAAATAAGTCTTACTTATTATTTTTATAAATAAGGCTTACTTATTTATTTTTCTCATCTATCTATCATTTGTGTGTGACCCTATAGATTTCTGTAACGTTGGCAATAATATCAAATCACATATTTGATATTATAAACAGTGAGCGGTATCTAGCAACACATCACTGCTACCCAAGTGACGAGAATGTCATGTGATCTGTCCAGTTCAATATTGAACACAAGGCATAGTATGTCACCCTTTTGCCCTCATGTCTATATTGAACACAAGGCATAGTATGTCATCCTTGTTCAGTTCAATATTGGGCTCGTAGACATTTCTCCTGTTATGTAGGAGGGGCAAATTCCATCTAGGTCACTCATGTCCCTCAGCATGATTCGTGGAGTACCCATCAACCAACTTTATAGTCATCTTGTTACAGACAACGTTTGAATG
>Ga0228711_1012401_pt1 | contig 10436 bp, 5 predicted proteins | sample MedpolnodulmetaG_2_FD_177996 | JGI IMG/M metagenome (GOLD analysis project Ga0228711, IMG submission 177996) | Root nodule microbial communities from Medicago polymorpha collected in Santa Monica, California, United States - brown nodules | ecosystem: Host-associated > Plants > Roots > Nodule...
ATTTGAGGTGGAGAAAACCCTTGTTGTTCATTTTTCTTAGCTTTGAACAATTATACAACTCAAGAGTGTGAAGAGTTGGTGGCAGCAGATTCTCCTCTGGGAACGACTCCACGTTTTCAAACTCATCCCTAATAGTGAAAAATTCCAGAGAATTGAGTTGGAACAAACCCCATTCCTCTCTTGAAGCAATCAGTTTTGGGCAATTGTATATTGTAAGCCATTTCAAGTTGGAAGGCAAACCACCCATTGGAAACGATTCCAGCTCTGGACAATCGTACAGATGAAGAGAATGAAGTTTGGTGAACAAGTTTAGTGATAAAGGCAAGGAGGAGGAGCCCCATCCTTTTATTGAAAGATCACGAAGAGAATCATAGCAACGTAAATCCAAAGAAGGACAGTTCACAGAGCCACTCCAATCCAACACCAAATCTTCAAGAAAGGGAAAATTGATTAAATTTTGGTCCACAGAGAACTCGGTGTACCGATTATCACAAAGGAGTAACCTTTTCAAGCTGGTCGGCAATTCATTTACCAAAATTCTATCACAGCTCTGTATATCTAACTCTGTCATATTATCACATTTGGGAATTGAAGCCTCCAATTTGTTGCAATCATAAATTACCAGTTTTTGTAGAGAAGGAAGGTGTTGAGGCAGAGTGGCCCTTTTCAATTTAGGACAATCTGTTATATAAAGCTCTTTAAGCAAAGGAAACCCTTCAAGACATAACCATTCCTCCCAATTGTCCATCTTCTTAAATACTAAAACTTCAAGGGACCTGAACTGAAGATTTGTTGAACTGTTGCCATACAATTCATCACCGATGACCTTTATTCCTTTACACTTTGAAATATAAAGCTTCTTGAGAGAGGGAAGTTGCCCAAGTGCTGGCAACAAAGAACATAATCCACATTTCTTCAGTTGAAGAGATACTAAGTTGGGTAAATGACTTATCCAATTTGGAAAGCTATTACCTTTGTATTGTGAGATGGTAAGCAGCTTCAAGTTGCTATTTGGTTGAAGAGCCTCCAAGACAAACACATTGCTATGAACTATTGAGTCATCCATTTCTTTTTTTCCGCCATCAAACTTCATATTTAATTCTTCTAAATTCTTCTTATCTTTCAAATTTACCGCAGCAGTATCTGCAAGATTAATGACATTACCCAACCCTTTAATATGAATTACTCCATGAAGATGGTTTAGTTTTGCCAACTCATTAAGATCAGACCCATTCTGCTCTTCCACAATAAAATATGGCAAGGTTTGAAGATTGTTTAGCTTTCCCATATGCTTTGGCATCTTCTTTATACAAGGGAGTTCAAGATGACGCAAATTGACGAGTTTGGAAAAATTTGAAGGGAGCTCTGTCAACTTACTACAATCTTGCAACAAGAGTGTTTGCAAATTATACAACATACAAATGGTATCAGGTAAGGTTGTAATCTCAGTGTGAGAGAGGTCTAGATAACGCAAAAGTTTTAAATTGCTTATCTCTTCAACTAGCTCTGAGAGATCACACCGTCTAAATGATAACATCCGCAAACATTTTAGTCTTGAAAACAGATCATGTTGCACATTGTTGCTTATCGACACACTCTTATAATCTTTTAGTATCAGACTTCGTAGTCCCTTAACCTCACATATTGGCTCTAGTAATTTATCAACAAAATTTGATTGAAGAGAGAACCGAATATGACGCGTCCTTTCAAGGCTACCTTCCACCATAGCATCCTTTATTTGCTTACAAAATTCTCCTGACACTGATTTGGATAAATCATTGACAAGATCATGCATGGAATAGGTCTTCCAGCGTGATATTTGGAAAAACGAAATTGACTCAAGATCACTGAAAATTTCATTACCTAACTCTTCTTCTCTTTTGTCTCGTCCGCAACACTTCAACAAACCTTCTGCCATCCAAAGCCTGATCAATTCATCTTTTTCAAATTCATAACCCTTGGGAAAAATGGAACAATAGGCAAAACAACGCTTCCGATTGGAAGGGAGATTGTGGTAACTCAATCTCAGCACTGGGTTAATTTTGTTGTCCCCATCTAATAATTGCCACATATCAGTCTCCAATATCTCAGACCATTCATGTTGAGAGAATTTTCTTCGCAAGAGTTGCCCCAATGTTTTTACAGCTAAAGGCAACCCTCCACACTTCTTCACTATTTCCGTGCCAATTGATTCAAGGGTTGGATATTCACACACACTCTTGCCTTCAAAAGCATGTGTCACAAATAAACTCCAACAATGGCTTGTTTTCAATTGTTGTAAATCAAATAACTCGGTTGATTTTAAAACATGATATGCTACCTCCTTTTCACGTGTTGTCACGATAATCTTACTTCCAGAAGATCCATGGTTAAAGGGAAGAAGTAACAGCTCCCAACATTCTGCATCCCCGTTCCAGATATCATCTAAAACAAGCAAGTATTTCTTTCCCATTAACATGTGTTGGAGTTGATGTTGGAGTAGATTCAAGTCTTCACCATCTATCGAAGAATTAAATGACTTAAGAATTGCTTTGGTGAGTCCAACAACATCAAAAGATTCTGAAACATAGACCCATGCTTTAAGTTCAAAATGCTCATCTATCTTGTTGTCGTTGTACACAAGCTTAGCAAGGGTGGTTTTCCCCATCCCTCCTAAACCGACTATGCTGATTATTGGAACCTGGTTGCCACTGTTGCTGCCTGCAAGTAAAAACTTGATTATCTTGTCCTTATCATCATCTCTACCATATATGCTTGACTCATCCATGAGAGCTGTAGATGACAATCTTTTTGAAGGTTTCCAACTGACTAAGCCTTCATTATTAGCACAATGACCTTCTCCCAGTCCCAACTCTTTCTTTTGCTTTGCAAGAAGTTCTAGTTTGTCCAGTTGTTCATTGAGCCTAGATTCAAATGGATTTCCAGTTAAAGCTGAAACAAAGCCCAATAAATTGGTGGTAAGTGGTTCAGATTCAGCTTTCAGCTTATTTATCATTGCATCAGTAGAAATCTCATCTAATAGTTGGTCTGCTTCATAAACAACATGTTTAAGTTCATCAAGCCACTTCTTCACATATATGCTTTGGTACTGCTTTATCTCTGCTTCTTCCAGCACATGGTTGATAGAATTGAGTGCAATATTAAGTTCTTTCACAAGTTCATCAACATTGTTACTACTGAAGTAGTTTCTGATATCAACTGAAGTCAACTTCTCAAAAATCACTTGAAAGGAAGATTGAAGAAATGCCCCAGCTACCAACTCTGCCATGATATATTGAGCCCGAAGCACAAGTCTTAAAGCCTCTGGAAGATGGAAATGTGTTCTTTCTGTCAAGTAAAATTAAATGAAACAATAATTATATATGTATAATAATATATGAATATCTCTGGTTTTGATTTCTCATACAATGAAACAAGAACCACTCATAGAATGCTTCTAATTATAATTAACTTAACAATAGGTGATTTATGTAAAAAAAACAAAAAACAATGGGTATTTTTAGTTTCTTAGAAAAAAGCTTAAATGCATTTTTAGTCCTTTATTTTAAAAAAGAATGAAGTTTTGGTCTTCCTATTTTTAAAATTGATTTTTGGTCCCTTTATTTTATTTTTCTTCTGAATTTTGGTCTTAAATCCCATTTTTTGTTCATTTTTTATGATGTCGGTTATTCATTTAGGAAGTGACAACTCTTATTAGACCATATTGAATATCTATGACATCAAAAATATTTTGTACACGTTTTCCTCTTTTTTAATATTATTATTCTATGGGGTCTGCGGCATAGAATGAGAATTGCGTAGGGATGTCAACCTAGTTGGAACGTGTACGTGTTTCCTTGATGTTTGTCCCCCCTTGATTCAGAAAGAAAAAAAAGTCTAACAAGTGTTTTCATGTCATAAATAAATAGGTAAAATCATAAAACAAAAATGACCAAAAACGAGATGATGGACCGAAATTCCCAAAAAATTGTAAAATAAGGGGACAAAAAAAATCATTTTAAAATAAGGACACCAAAATTCAAATTTCTTTTGTTGATATTAGGAGTATCAAAAATACATTTAAGCCAAAAAAACGACGAAGCGAAAATGATTATATTTTTTTAGAATTGAAACACCAAAAGTACATTTAAGCAAAAAAAAATTTAGATTGGATTGAAAAGAACTTCAAAACTAAGTAAACTGGCTACTATATACATTTAATCCTTAAATTCTTTTATATGTTAGTTTTATATGCCTCAGACTTCAGACCACTATCTACATCATAATTAAAGAGAACTTCGAAACTAAGTAAACATTTTAGATTGGATTGAAATTTTAATAAGTTAAGATAATAAAATTGATAAGAAAAAACGAATTCAAAAAACAATTCATGAATTAAACAAAAATATATATATTATATATTATAATATATATATATATATATATATATATATATATATATATATATATAATAAAACACAATAATAAAAACAGATAGTTTCCTTAAAAAAAAAACAGATAGTTAGGTGGGCAATTTTTGAAAGATGCTTTTCTGCGAATGGGTTTTTTTGTACAAAAAGGAACAAATGAGTTGAAAGTTAACATTTTACCGAAACTTATTATTTAAAGGGAAATGCTAACCGGGGCACTGGTTAAGGATACTAAAGAAGGAAATTATACAGTAATTATTGCATTGAAAACTGTGTAATTAATCCATAAATAAATCAACAAAGTTTCCTTTTATGATAATAATTTTATTTTTATTTTTATGCTTAACCAGTACTCCGGGGGCACCGGTTAGCATGACCCTTATTTAAATTATAGAAATTTTCTAACTCTTGTTATTTAAAAAAGTCTTGATAATGAGTGTGCCAAGTGCACTTTTTAAAGATTTATAATTAAAAAATTATTCACTGAAAAAGTCTAATACTAAAATTTCAAATGAATCGAATACATAAGTTTCTATTAAAACTTACCATTTAAACTCTAAAGTCTTTAAAGAGTGCTCTTAAGATATTTGTTAACATTTTTCTTTTGAGATATATGTTTGTCCCATGTATGACGTTTATAATAAATTATAATTAGTATATTAAAACATTCTGTTTAATTTTTATTTAGAAGAAAACAAATAAATTTAATTAATTGATTGATGATAAACAGTTGACTCATATGAATTATAAGTTTTCAGCTACACTTTTAAGTAACTCATATGCTGATACACGTAATGTTCATAAGATAGGATATTTTTTTGTTATACACATAATTTTTTTTTACAAGGTTACACATAATATTAATAAAATAGTATAATTGAAAAATAATAATTAATTAACATGCCCCTTCAAAAAAAAAAAAATTAACATGACATAAAAAAATTGAAAGTAACACAGTTTAGTATAAGTTTGTCACTTGTTTTGGGACGGATCCCGTAACATAACTTGAAAGAAAAACTCATTATCATAAGTAACCCTTGAAAAATAATCATGATCGTATAAGATATCATAACTTAAATATAAATATAACTATAACTGGGACGGATCATGTAAGATAATTTGGAAGATTAAGTTTTGTTAGGAAAGGAAGAGATTACCTGAAAGTGTGAGAACAAACAAACTAAGATCTTTGTAAAAAAACACCAAACTGTGATCTGCTGCCAAGCGAAGAGTGTGTATAAAAATTAGAGAAAGATTTAGAAGCAATATAAAATATGTTGAAGGAGAAATTACCTGAAAGTGTGTGTGGAACAAAGAAAGTGAATAACTTGAAAGATCTCCCAAAGAAAGACTTAGAGGAAGCACAGCAAGATATGAAAGATGAAGTTTGGTATTAAAGAAGAGAAAGTAAGTAGAAAATAATGAGATGTACCTTTTTCTATCACGAAAGGAAATGATGGCACCTTCCCTCCATTTGCAAGGAAAGATACCAAGTAGCCTTTTTTTTATTCAACGAGTTATTTTTTATTATATGTTAAAATTTGTATAATATTATTCCATCTAGAACACACTTGAGTAGTTGAGTTGTGAGTGAATTTTCTACAATATTTAGCAAATAATTGGAGTATATTCCTCCGTCTTTTAATATAGAGTAGTTTACAAAAATAAATAAATTGTTGTAGTGATAAATTTATCTGAAAAATCTATATCCTCCAAGAGATCACAAACAAGGACTGATAACATTCGTAAATATTTTAGTCTTGAATACATATCATGTTGTACGATGTTGGATTTAATAATAGAATGATCTAATACAATCTTCAAATAATTCCAATCTTTGATTGTAACATCAGTCCACGTAAACCCTCAATGTTTCAAATATTCTCTAATACTGTTCTAGTATCTTTTGAATCATGAGAGCACCAAATCTGACGGTTCTTTGAGCCATATCTCTCACTATATCACCCTCAATTAGAAAACAAAATTCTTCTAACACTGATTTTTCTAAATCATTGACAAGATCCTTCACTACCATACTACTAGAATATGAATTTAGTGATCGTTCATTACCCAACTTCAGCAAACCTTATGTTACCAGTACAAGTTTTTTTTGTTAGTCCTAACACATCCTTTTGATTTGCAAGATATTCTAGCTTGTCAAGCAAAGCTTTGATCCTAGATTCAAATTGATTGGTGAAAGCTGAAAGGAAGCGTTCGACCTTTCTCTTTCATTGTTCATTTGTAGCAATCTCATTCAACAACTGATCTACTTCATATACCTCGTGTTTTAGATGATCAAGCCAATTCTTAACATTCTTGTTTTGGTACTGCTTTGTCTCAGCATCATCCAATACTTGATTGAGAATTCAGCGTGAATTCAAGTTTTTCCACCAACCTTTTATTGAATAGTTCTTTGAAATCTCTTGAGGCCAACCTCTCAAGAGTCACTTGAAAGACAAAAGAAACAAATTCTCCAGCAATCAGCTCTGCCAACTGGTCAAAGCCTTAGTGCGTACTTCAAAACAATAAAATGTTATGTATTGTTGAAGAAAATGGATTCAAAAAAAAAAAAGAACTATCTTCTATGCATAGTTTTTTGAGGGGATCTTCTATACATAGTTGATCAACAAAAAATCTAATCAAAATGTAAAATTCTGAACATAAAGTAAAAATAATAGATTGTTTGATCAACAGCACTGTACAGTTAAAATAACTATACAGACAATCTTCAATGTAACCAACTAAGAAAGAACACTCATTACAATATCTAAATAATTTTTAAATTTATATTTATTCATCACTATTTTTTATTTGAAGAGAAAAGTTTATTCATTCCTCCCACTAATGTAACTTTCACCTTTGCATTTAACCAACTCAGCACAATAAACTTAGTAATTTATAAAAACTTATTTATTCTAGACCAAATACATCATGGGGTCTTTTAAGTTTAACATTTCTACCGCATTAGTCCTTTTAATTTAGTTTGAAATTAGTCCTTTACGTTAATAAGTAAACACCTAGTCTTTAAGTCATAAAATATATGCACAATTGCCCATTTTCCGTCAAGCTCAATTAAAAAGTGATTTATGGATATTTATTGCTCAATTCATAGATCCACATTCACCACCCTCAAAACTAAGGTCCGTACGTATGTTATTCAGTCTTGGTTTAAAAGAAAATTGATTACTTGATTTCTAATGTTGATGAAATATTTATGTGTAAAATTATGATCGAATTGAGAAACAATAAGAAGAAAATATATCCAAGTATAATTATATTACAAATTATGCCAGAAAGCTATTACGTTCTATTTACAGCACCTTTTTATATGTTTTTGACATGATTACACTAGAACATAACATGATGCAAGTACACTCGCTCGAAGCCAAGCCAGAGCATCTCAAAGGCATATTGACCAAAACAGAGAGCTCCAGGGTGAAAGCTGAAACATTGATGCATTGTTAACACTTTGTCTTGCTGCTCCTAGTTTCCTCGATCCATGATCATTAGGCATATTCCATTACATTGCCCTTTTAAAGGTTTTCCAACCAAACTGGGAAGCCAAAAATCTGCTGGAAATTTAAACTTTGAACAGTCTTCTTAACATTTTCCTAGTGTCTATAAATCTCCCAATTCCTCAAAAACATCTTTGTTAAGACCTTTCATGACATGAGAAGCTGAATGGTTAGGTAGCTCAAACCAGCAGGAGCCATCTTTCAATCTGCAAAGAGAAATGCACATCGGTCAGAGAACTTTCACGGAGTGGCTCGAGAGAGATATGACATAAATCTCTCAATTCCTCAAAAACATTATTGTTTTCTGCACGGACACACAAAATGAAATACAGATAACTAATGTTGAAGAGACCAAAAACGGGATTTGTTATCTACAACCTCGAACATGTTGATCTTGTAGTTTCGACATCAGTTAATTAACATTAAAGATGTTAGTTTTGTTACTAATTCAAGTTTACTTTAGTGATAATCATACTTAAGTGGTTAATCACATTTTCAGTTAGTTTGTTTTGAAGGTTGTTACTTGTTTGTTAGAATGTAGCTAATAAATGTTAGGGTTTGTTATAGTTGCTTGTGCTTCAAGCTACCTAACTAATAGTGTATATAAGTTATCATTCATTGTACATTGTTACACAATTCAATAAGACAATTACTTCTATTCAATCCCATAATCTTTATCTCTTCTCAATCTCTCAAAAACACACAATTATCAAAATCTGCAAAACCCTAGAAACTGAAAAACTGCTGATTTTCTTACTTGTTCAACAGGTATTGAAGTGCTGTGCTATCAACAGAGACCAAAAAAGGGTCCTACAATGTGATTCAGATTTTCACTATTCTTCAAAAATGTAAAAAAATAAAGATTCGGATTTTGTTGATGTTCAAAAATATAAATTTTGACAAAATTGCCACAATTCTAACAAATTCATCAGGAATCCAAACATACACATAGGGAGTAATTTACCTGAAGTGGAAAACGATGTGCTGGGAACTAAAAAGACAAATCTGAGAAGAAATTGAATCACTGCAATTAAGCTTGTTCATTATTCTCCTTTCATGATTTTAAAATACTTTCATGGATTTATAATTTGGATTTCAATGGATTTCATCATAAGATTTTAAAGGATTTGAAATGATTTTATAGATTTATAAAATTTCAAAAGATTTTATGAATTTTAAGGACTTATTGAAAAGAAATGATTACAACACACATTCTGTCATAATATTCTCCATACAGACTCTTATTTTTTTGAGATATAGAGAGAGGGGGGAAGAGAGGGAGAGAGAGAGAGAGGAGAGGGGGGATAGAGAGACGAAGAGAAGAGAGGGAGATATATATAGAGAGAGAGGAGAGGGGGAGAGAGAGACAAGGAGAGGAGAGATAGAAGATATAGTGAAATTTTAAAAGAAAAACAATCTTAAGAAATCTCATGTTTTCATGAAAGACTTTTTCATGCTAAAATTTCACTAGAAAATCCCACAAAATCCATCAAAATCTAATTTATTAAACAATCCTTCGAAATTTGAATGATTTTGAATACCACGAGACTTTTTTTAAGTGATGAAAAGTCTTGATTGAATACCTCAAGACTTTTTTAAAATGACAAAGAGTCTTGATTGAATACCACAAGACTTTTTTAAGTTGCAATACCACAAAAAAAATTCCTAGTTAAAAAGTCTTTTAAAAACCTTTAAAATCCTAATCCAATACACCCCCTTAGTATTTGTTATGATTTTATATCAATAATTTCTTTAAAAAATGATTTTTCATTATGTAGTTGACAAATAAAGCTATGGTCAGTTGTTTACTGGACGGTAATCAATAGCAATAATTTTTTTTTTTGTTGTTGAGGGAAGTAATAAGATTGACATATTTAATTTATCCATCACAACACTATATATGTTGTAATGTAAATGGTAATTAATAAAAAAAATATTAATTGAGTAATATCGTTACAGCTCATTTAGTTATTTTCACAAAAGAGTAGAGAGAAAACTTTTTTTTTTGAAAAAAAATTTAAGAATGCCATGAAATTAACCCTTTGACCAAATAATTACGGAGTTTATATTTTTCTGTTTATAAACCATGAAAATTCTAGACATTATTATTTTTTAATTAATACAAATATCACTAAGGATCAACAATATTTTGAATGTAATTGATTTTGTACAAACTTTCTAAATAAGTGATTGCATTGTAATATTTGAAATAAACATTGTAATATTTTGAATGAACTTAATTTGGTACAAACTTTCTAAATAGGCTATCTATTTTTTTTCTTTGTTTCACGACATTTAATTCCAAAGACTTGGGAGAAATAAAATAGTTCAAGTGATTGATATTAGTTGTTGTGTATGCTTATAGCAAGGGATCGTGACTTCCGCGTGAATATGATATAAAAAATTGTTAGGAAGTACCTATAAATAACCTTTAAATAAACATAAAAAAATCCTATTTTGTTCTTTCAAAAATAAAACGCATACTTTAATTGTATTAATTATAAATGATATG
>Ga0228711_1012408_pt1 | contig 10432 bp, 9 predicted proteins | sample MedpolnodulmetaG_2_FD_177996 | JGI IMG/M metagenome (GOLD analysis project Ga0228711, IMG submission 177996) | Root nodule microbial communities from Medicago polymorpha collected in Santa Monica, California, United States - brown nodules | ecosystem: Host-associated > Plants > Roots > Nodule...
TTTCATTCCGTAACGAGACAAACACAAAAATTCCCCAATTAACAAAATTTAGGGTTCATACGATGGAAGACCAAAGAGAAAAAATGTGTTTTCAAACAATCCTAATAAATCAAACACGAAGACCGCTCTGATACTACTTGTTGGAAATTTAGGTCTTCATAAAAACAGATTTTATAAAACATGTTCAACGATTATGAATCAATAGCGGAAGCAAACAAAACATTGAACATGGTTATGATCGGATCTATGACATGTTTGATTTATGAAGGATATTAAGAATTAGGGTATTAGGAATACCTGGATAAAGCTCTCATGGCAGCCCTCTCAACTATACGATGATAAACATAGAAGAGTGATCTGAAACAAATAGAAGGGGTTAGCGGCGGCTAGTTTGGTTCTTCCTCAACCGGTACCTTTATGCCTCAAGTTCTCTTCAGATGGGGAGAAGAGAGAGTTTTGCCGTGTACGGTGTATTGGGGACCATAGCCTCTTTTATATTGGATGGCCATTAGGGTTTCCCATTATTCCGTTAATGGGCCATCCGGACATCCACTCATTGAGTCCATATCAATTAATTAAATATTTAATTAATTATCCAATTAGAAATCTAATAGCCTTATTATTTAATTTGATCACTAATCAATTAAGACTCACAATTGATAAATAACTAATATAATTATTATTATAATATTTGCCCACATAATGATATTGGAATATAATTAAATAATAAAATATTCCAACACGGTATTCCTTGACAAGTTTCGTTGATCAAGGTTTAAACCATTAAACTTGAATTTGTTCTTTGAATTGGCTTTATCTTACTTTACTTTGGATCACACTTAGTTTCAATCTATTGTCAATTTATCAAATTCTTACACAATTGTCTACATTAGTATAATTAAATAAAAACATTCAATTTTCAATTGTAATAAGTACATAAGAAACCAATTGCCATTATATCAAAATGACCGCTTGAATGAGAATTTGGTAGTTAAATCAATAGACTTAATAGCAGATTTAGTCCCCTAACTTTCTCAAAGTTGCGATTTTGGTCCCCTAAGAAAAAAATTACAAAACCGCCTACTAAGTTTTGCATTTGTGGCAATTTTAGCCCCAAGGCCAATTTTGACTCGGTCTATGCTGACGTGGCACCCTAAATGAGGTGCCACGTGTTAGTTTTTTTAGCCTTGGAAGGTCAAAACTGCTACAGTTGCAAAACTTAGGAGACGGTTTTGTAGTTTTTTTTCTTCTTAGGGGGCCAAAATCGCAACTTCGTGAAAGTTAGGAGGCGAAAACTGCTGTTAAGCTAAATCAATAATATCGTGGTTACACAACAACCGAAGCCACCACATATAACTTATATGGAATTATTTAAATAAATTAACTTAAATGTCGTCATTCTGAAAATTGAAGTTTTTTTTTTTTGTAGTGAGTGAAAAATATGTTTGTGGAGATGAAAATTGAAGTTAACAAAGCTTGGGGTTTTACTTATAAAATATCAACTAATTTCATGTTTATTACTTGCAAAGGAAAATGAAGGAAAATATGGCTGAACTGAACTGAATTCGTTCATGGTTTGATCATTTTTTTTCTTTAATTGTTCTCGTGACCAGCTACAAAAGCTTTAGTACGTTCTTTCTCACACCCATTTTTAAATTTTATCATCTCTTTTTAGTCATTGTCATTAATTCTTATGATATCGCAGATGGGTGGTGCTTAATTCTAAACGATTGTCCACAAACATGTGACTTCCAATGGTGTATTTTTTTTATCTGTTCGTGCCGAAGAAAATGACCGTGCTAACCTGTATTTTTCAATAAGCTATGATAAATGTGGTCAATGAAATTTGACCTAAGATTTATAGAGAATGAATTGAGTTTGATTCTCAAGTTTGACTTTCGAAGTGGAGTCCAGAAGATGTGCTGATCGAGAGGATGGTTCGACAGAATGAAGAAGATGTCGAAGGAAGATTGACATCGAAAGGAGGAGCTGGGTAGCGATTTCTCGTAGAAGAGGCGTTATTTGAAATTCAAATATGTCTGTAGTAATTATTAGCAGTTACGTTTCGAATGTGTCTATAGGTAGTTGCTTAGTATAAGTAGCATTTTCCTCCATGGAAAACGGGTCACAATTCAATCATACTGAAAACTTACGCTCAAACAATCCACCCGCACAAGGAGAAACGAGCAACAAGTCCTAATGTATGAACCTGTGTACCACTTTACTTTCAATTTAATGCAATTCTAGTTTAGCTCTTAGACTCTTTTTTTGTTTTACTCTTTACTTTTAAGCTTTCACATCAATCCCTTGAAGATAATCTCGACGGGTCTTACACTGTGTCTAGATTTCGACGGTTATTTCATAGTTCGCTACTTGTTACCAATAACAACCATAATTTTCTGGAAAACAATCAAGCACAAAATGTCTTGAGATTGGCTGGTTGATCTCGCTCGCACTTGTTTTAAATCAGTTCAATAGTTTACCAAAATCCAGGGTAAACATACCGCAAAATAATTAAGTTGAAAAATAACTCTATAATCTATAATTTTCTGATAACTCATGAGGTTGGTACTTAAAGAATAAATTTAATAAGTACTGATATATTGACTCGATGTTTATCAGGTAAGATATATATAAAATTAGGTTAAAGTGCACATTTCGTTCCCTAAGTTTCAAAATGTTCCCCTATTAAAAAATATAAAAATTTTACCCCTTAATTTTACAAAATGTTATAAAGCTGTTGAGAAGACGCCATGTTTTCCAAAACAGGGGGCAAAAATTGCAACTTTTTATAATGATAAATGGTCATAAGAGCTTATTTTCCTAATGATAAAGGATTAAAAGAGTATATTTCCATAAAGTTAGTTGGTCGAAATAGCATATTTCCCTAAAAATATTGGACAAAATATTAATTTTTTTTAATAGGGGGCCAAATCGCAACATTTTGAAACCGAGGAAGCGAAAAGTGTACTTTAGCCATAAAATTATTGTTCTTCTAATGCAGAAAGTATATTAAAAATAAATTATATATTTTATTACTACATCTTCATACTGATTATTTTTAAGTAAAGTATATTTGACCCCTACAACAGAAACAACAACTATATGAAGCTTGTTCTTTTACAACTTACATAGTTGATATCCAAACATACTATTTATTCCAGATTGCGATCTGGATATACTGTACATGGATACATAAGTATTCATCTTTGTAACTCCTTTACAATGATCTTTTCATTCGTGTTTATGAAACAATCCTTAGTCCTTTAAAACACCCACGGTATTCTTGATAGTGATCCAGTGTAAAACACTAGAAAAAGTTTTGGTACTTACTTTCATTAAGAAGTAACTATACATCCCTTGTAGATAAACTATTTTGGTGATCATTATTTTATCAGTATCTCTCACATGTGTAGATAAATTGTTTTGGTGATAAACATCACATCTTCATACTATAACCATATTAATATAAATCCTCCCATTTACTGAAGACATGTTATCTTATGTTATTCTAAGCATGTTTTTTAGTCATTTTCAATATGTTTTATATCCAGAATAGAGGAGTATTATAGACAACTATATGAAGCTTGTACTTTTACAAATTACATAGTTGATATCGAAACATACCATTTATTCTAGATTGCGATCTAGATATACTATACACGGATACATAAGTATTCATCTTTGTAACTCCTTTACAATGATCTTTTCATTCATGTTTAAGAAACAATCCTTAGTCCTTTAAAACATCCATGGTATTCTTGATAGTGATCTAGTGTAAAACACTAGAATAAATTTTTGTACTTACTTTCATTAAGAAGTAATTATCCCTTGTAGATAAACTATTTTGGTGCTCATTATTTTATCAGTATGTCTTACGTGTGTAGATACTCTGTTTTGGTGATAAGCATCACATCTCCATACTATACCAGATTAATATAAATCCTTCCATTTACTGATGACATGTCATCTTATGTTATTCTCAGCATGTTTTTCAGTCATTTTCAATAGGTTTTACATCCATAATAGAGGAGTATTAGAGAAATTGCTTATGATTTCGGGACATTTGTAATGTTTTCTATATTTGAGACTGTAATTTTATTCTTCCCGAAAGATATCAATTTTAGGGTGTTTTGATGTAATTCACGAAGAAATCATTCAAATCGGCAAAGCAAAACATCTGAAGATTTATGTAGACCTTGGGAAGATGAAAGAGTGAAGATTTAAGAGGCCTCAGAAGACGTTACAGAGGGAGGAATTCTATTCCCAGGTTCCAAGACATCTTATATGGAAGCAAACACCTAAAAAGACGAAGAAATAGGCGCTCCCGAGCCCAGACAACACTCACATGCACTTAGCACACAATTATGTTTGCCTGGCACATGCTGAGGCTCCTGGCGCATGCTTCTAGGTGCATGCCGCCTAAAACTCTACTCACATGCGCCTGTCGCATGGTTCTAGTTGCCTGGCGCCTGTTCCTTGCGGGCCAAGGCGCTGTTTTGTAACTTTTTGGTGGAAAAGCTCAATATTTTAGCCCAAGTTCAGGTGGAAACTCTCTCTATAAATACCTCTCTCCTCATTCATTATTTATCATTCAAAACAAAGTGGTTCAAGAGGAAGACAAGCACAAGGAGCTTTAAGGGAGGAGTTTCTCTCTTGACTCCAAGTTTTTCTAGGGTATGTTTTATTTCTTTAGTAATTTGTCTTTAATTACCATATGTAACTAAATCTTTTTAGGTTAGGGTTCTAAGATGAACCTCTATTCTGGTTGTTGGAGAATTTATTAAATTTAAAGTCTTTATTTAGTTATTTCTCTTTATGCTATTTAGTTTTACTGTCGTGTATAAGATTTGTCTCCTCTGAAGCATAACCCTGACATAGGTACTTAGGGAGGTGACATTGCCTAATATTGATGTGTGTCTATATATATATATATATATGTCTAATCAAGAAATAATTAATTAGTAACTAGGGAAACAAGTCGAAAGAGGGCGAACCCTGAGAGAAAGGTACTTAGGGAGGTGACATACCTAATATTGATGCATATCTACCAGAATCAGGAAGTAACTAGTTAGTAGTTGAGGAAACGGGTGACTTCATGACTTAAATCTGCCTAGTAACTCCACTCTCCTTTCACCTTGGTAAAGTACACGCTGATAGGGCTGCCCTTTTGTAGAGCTACCGAGAGGGAGAGTGTGTTATATGCTTCTAAGATTCCTAGATGAGCGGACCTTTAAGACCATTGGGATTACACTTATCGGAATTTATGAAAGCTAACTTAAGTCTATGTTTCAATTACCTCTAAGAGAGTAAGACCCCACACGTACATCCATGTGATCAGCATGTGCAACTCGACAGCTGGAGGGGAATGAGCCCATATCTTTGAGAGAGTAAGGCCCCACATGTATTATTCTCATGTGATCAGCAGGTGCAACTTGACAGCTGATAGGTAGTGAAATCCCATAAACTCATCACTTAGATAGATAACAGTTAATAACATGAATAAGACTTGACTCTTATGTAATTCCAACAATTAAATAGAGGGGATTCTAAGAATCCTAATTGCTGCTAACATTCTGCAATCAAAACAGGTAAACTTTGCTCTGTTGCAAAACTCTAAACCTTATCTCTTTTATTTTTATTTGTTCCCAAATAAGTAACGAAAATTGTTTGGTTGAAACAATAATCCCTGTAGATATGATACTCTACTTATCACTTTATTACTTGATAAAAGATTTGGCACACTTGCCTAAATCCGACCATCACTTACCTCCTTGTGTGTACAATATTTCTTTATTAATCTAAGTTTTCATAGGACTTCTTTAATAAAATTAATTGAACTTCATTAATCTTCTCATAATCCATAAGTGAATTTTTAAATTTATATACATTTGTAGCATCCTTTAGATTAACGAAACTCTGCATATATGTCAAATACATATGTAGTATCATTGCAATTAAGGAATGCAACCTCGCCATCCATCTGTTGAAACACGTATTATATAACTGATAGATATCTGACAAGTGTACCAAAAACTATCGAAGTAGTAAAGAAAAGATCGTATCCATGAGGACCGTGTTAACTTCAATAAAATAGTAGCGTTATTAATTAGGATGTGTAAAAGTTATTTTGTTGCTCTATGCAGTAAATTTGGTTTGATTGCATAGAATTTTAAATAACAGAAAGTAAAGATTTGATTGGAAAATATGAGAGAGATGAGATCAGGTCTTTCGAATCCTCTGGTTCCCCTAATTGGTATACTGCACCTATTTCTTACGAATGATTCTCTAGTTTCACGATGGTTAACAAAATAGCCCTAATCAATCCCTTGACTTAGGACCCTATTTCTTAGAGTCTCTCAGCACATTTTCACTTGCATCACACATAAGTTCAAAAGGTAAATCCCAATTTGGTGCAATGATTATTGTTGCAGTCACCAACTTGTTTTTAATCAAAGAAAAAGCATCTAAACATTCAGAATCAAAATTAAAATCATTTTCTTTGACTAAGATGTTACAAAGGGGCTTGATTATTTTTGAAAATCCTTTATAAAACACCGGTAGAAACCAACATGCCTTAAGAAACTCCTCACCCCTTTAACATTAACAGGAGGGGAAATTTGTATACAACCTTTATTTTTCCTTGGTCCACCTGGATGCCTTTCCCACTTATTTTGTGTCCCAAAACTATACCTTCAGTTACCATAAAATGACATTTTTCCCAATTTAAAATGAGATTAGTTTCAGTGCATCTTTTAAGGACAACATCTAGGTGAAACAAACATTGATCAAAAGACTTACCAAACACAGAAAAGTCGTCCATAAATACCTCAATGTTCTTCTCTATCATGTCAGAGAAGATGGAGAGCATACACCTTTGAAAGGTCGCCGACGCATTACACAACCCAAAGAGTATTCTCCTATAAGCAAACACATCAAATGGACAAGTGAAGGCAATCTTCTCTTGATCCTCCAGAGACACCATAATCTGATTATACCCCGAATACCCATCCAAAAAGCAATAAAAGGCTTGGTCAACAACCTATCTATCATTTGATCCATGAACGGTAACAGGAAATGATCCTTCCTTGTTGCTTGGTTCAACGTCCGGTAATCTATACACATTCTCCAAATTGTGACGGTAGGGGTGGGTATCAATTCATTTTTTTCATTTGCCACCACTGTCATTCCACCTTTCTTTGATATCACATGAACATGACTCACTTAAGTGCTATCAGAGATAGGATAAATAATACTTGCATCTAGCAATTCTAGTACCTCCTTCTTGACCACCTCCTTGATTGTCGAGTTTAGTCTTCTTTGTGGTTGGACAACAAGTTTGTATTCAGCCTCCATGTATATTTTGTGATGCAATAAGCTGGACTAATACCCTTCAAATTAGAAATGGTCCATCCCAATGCTCCTTGATTGTCCCTTGACACCCTCGTTAGTTTTTCTTCTTCTAAACGTGTCAAGGTGTTGCTGGTGATTGCCGGTTTGGAAGCGTCCTTGCTAAGAAAGATATACTTCAAGTGAGAAGGAAGTTCTATCAATTCTGGATTTTCCTCTCCCTCTTTACTTACAAGTTGCGCCCCTAAGGTCTTTTCACCTAGTAAATCTTCAATTTTTACAGGTTCTACCTCTTGTTTCCTTGCTTCAAGTTGTTTGACACATTCCTTCACCTCTAGATCTTCATCTTTGTCACAACCCTCAATAGAATTAACAAGTGTTTTCTCCATAGGTTGTGTTGGTTGAGGCTCACGTGAATTGTCTTCAACTATCTCATCAACAACATCTATCCGGTAACATTGAGGATTTTCAGTTCGATGTTTTATAGCTTCAAAGATATTGAACACCACCTGCTCATTCTTGAACCTCAACATCAGCTCTCCCAGTTCCACATCAATCAAAGCATGACCTGTACGATCAGCTAAAGTGAGGGTCATTCTTGTCGGTTTAGGCTCACCACATCCTAGCTTCTGCATCATAGAAATAGGCATCAAGTTGATACTTGCCCCTAAATCACATAGAGCTCTTCCCACACTTACTTTCCCAATGGTACAAGGAATAGTAAATGCACCTAGATCTTTCAACTTAGAAGGGAGTTTCTTTTGAAGGATGACACTACAATTTTCTCATCATCCTTTGGTTTTCTTATTTCGGTTAACAACCCCTTCATGAATTTAGCATAAACCGACATTTGATCAAGAGCTTCACTAAAAGTAATGTTAACCTGTAGTTGAGAGAATAGTTCCATGAACTTCTTGAATTGCCCTTCCTCATTCTTCTTCTTTTTAGACAAATGTGGATAAAGAAGCTTCATATATGATGGAATTTCTTAGACTTCCTCAAGTTTGTCTCCATCTTTCAACAATTGGCTCTTAGACTTCCTCAAAATTGAATCCACATCAATCAAAGGCTCGCTTTTTTCTCCCTCATCATTTTTTTTCTTCCTTTTTTTCATTTTCAACTACACCATGATCATTTTCTTTTTCAACTACAACCTCATCAACATTCTTTTCAACTACACCATTACTACTTCCTCACCCTTCTTTGTGGCTTTTGGAACTAAAGGTGTTAAAACCTTTTTGCTCCTCAACTCAATAGCATTACAAGTCTCATTCTTAGGGTTATCTTTAGTGTTACCTGTGAATCCACCTTTAGCCTGATCATCCAGCTGCTTTGCTATCTGCCCAATTTGGGTTTCAAACATTTTTCTTGCTGCCTCATTGTTCTTCCTTTTAGCCTCCTGAATTGCTTTCATTTCTTCAAAGTTGGTTTGAGTTATTTTCATGAAGCTAACCATGGTTTCCTCGAGAGCTGATGGTTTTCTTTGCTGATGTTGCTGTTGTTGAGGGTTAGGTAATATTGGGTTCAGAGTATTGTTGTTGGTGTATTTTAGATTAGGGTGATTTTCCCAAACTGGGTTGTAAGTGTTCGAGTAAGGGTTTCCCTTCTGATAATCTCCCATGTAGTTTGTTTATTCACTCGCTCTTTTTGGTACACACTCACCATTTGGCATGCCCCTCACCACACAGATCATACCTGATTGAAGCTACCTGTTGGTTTTGTTTCTCAATGGTTAACCCATGAACATGCTTGGTCAGAAAATCTAACTGTTTGTTCATGGCTGCTTGGTTTGCTAAGATGGTATTGTCACTAACCCCAAAACTCCCCTTTTCTTTTTCTCGGCATCAGCACGATATTCATTTTGGGCCATGTTTTCTATTACGGTTTGGACTTCATGGTCTGTTTTAACTCTCATACTCCCACCAGCGGAAGCATCTTAAAACATCATATTGTTGTGTGTCAACCCTTCGGTAAAGACTTGTAGGTATTGCTTGTCAGTAAACTCATGGCCAGGACACCTTTTAAGCCTTTTAAGCAGCAATTTAAACCGCTCCCAGGCATCATAAAATGACTTGTTCTCCCCGTGCCTAAAGTTTGAGATCTCATGTTTCTTCTCCCAATATTTGGACATAGGGAAAAATCTTTCTAAGAATTTGAATTCAAGCTCATCCCACGTTTGAATAGTTCCATTCGGTAAAGTTAACAACCAATCTTTGGTTTTTTCTGTCAAGGTGAAGGGGAACAACCTAAGTTTCTTTTGGTCGTCAGTTACATTAGCTGAGGGCACACAAAACTCACATATTTCAGCGAAGTGACTCAAGTGTTCATGAGGACTAACGTTGTCCGACCCATCAAACTGTCTATCCTTCAAGTGATTCTGAATTGAGGTTTTGATATCAAAAGCTACGGGGTTTGCGGGTTGAAAGACATGAGTTAGACGACCGCGGTTAGCTGTTAACCCATAATCGCCCATCTTAGGTCTAGGTGGTGGATTTGGTTCTCCCATTTTGATAACAGGAGCAGTGATTGTCTCAGGTTCAAAGAAATCCTAAATTATAACGCAATTGCCTTGTTGAAATAATTCAAAAGTCCCCGGCAATGGCGCCAAAAACTTGATAGATATCTGGAAGTGTACTAAAAACTATCGAAGTTGTAAAGAAAAGATCGTATCCACGAAGACTGTGTTAACTTCAATAAAACAGTAGCGTTATTAATTAGGATGTGTAAAAGTTATTTTGTTGCCGTAGGCAGTAGATTTGATTTGATTGCATAAAATTTTAAATTATAGAAAGTAAAGATTTGATTAGAAAATATGAGAGAGATGAGATCAGGTCATTCGAATCCTCTGGTTCCCCTAATTGGTATATTGCACCTATTTTTTACGAATGATTCTCTAGTTTCACGATGGTTAACAAAATAGCCCTAATAAATCCCTTGACTTAGGACTCTCTTCTCCGATTACAACCCCTAATTCCTTAGGTTGTCTAATATTCTTTGAAGGTTTTAAGAACGTTAACTTAATATCACAAATAAACGATTATCCATTCCTAGACTAACCCTGTTTATTTGAACAATTCAATTA
>Ga0228711_1012409_pt1 | contig 10431 bp, 7 predicted proteins | sample MedpolnodulmetaG_2_FD_177996 | JGI IMG/M metagenome (GOLD analysis project Ga0228711, IMG submission 177996) | Root nodule microbial communities from Medicago polymorpha collected in Santa Monica, California, United States - brown nodules | ecosystem: Host-associated > Plants > Roots > Nodule...
CTTCTCTGAACGTCTATTAGCTTTATTTTGCGCACACTTCTTTTGGTATTCCGGTGTATTCCACTTCTCACACAACTCACGCCATGTGCCTTCGCCAATCCAATCTGGACGAATTTCATCTTTCGGTTCACGGTTATTGCGCGCATCAGAAAGCATGCTTGAGAGGCGCGTGGAGCATGCCCTGTCAAAAGCTTTGGTAATAAAATGAACAACTTACATGGAAAAATAAGTATATATTAGCCTTTATTATATTAACGATGCAATTATCTTAGGGTTAAATATGATTTTGGTCCCTATAAAATTGGGGCCTTTTAAGTTTAGTCTTTACTTAATTTTAATAGTTCTTTTAGTCCCTAAAACAAAATTCTGCACTCAGTATTAGTCCCTCCTCAATTCAAAATTGTTTAATTTATGCTTAAACTTTTGAGTATTTGAACAATTTTTTGCAGACGTGTTAAGAACATTACTAAAAGTTCCTCTGCAAAATAATTGTCGCAAAATTTGATTTCTACGTCCAGATTTTATTAATTTTATCTTTAACTTTTGCCGTTTTAAAAAATTCATATTTAATTCGTTTCATTTTAAAAAATTCTAAATTTGAGTAAATGAACCTTTCATAATGTTCTAAACTTGTCTCAAAAAAATCGTTCAAAAATTTAAAAGTTTAAGGATAATTAAACAAACTTTGTTGTAACAAGGACTAAAATTAGAAGTTTTTTTTAGGGGCTAAAAAACCTATTAAAATTAAGTAAAAACTAAACTTAAAAATTTCCAATTTTATAGGGATCAAAAACATATTTAACCCATTATCTTATCACTCCATCTAATTTTAAATTGTTGTCAGCCGGTATTGGATTGAATGAGCTTTTGTGGAGACAATTTAAAATCTAAGTGGATTTATGAATATTTGCTAGCTGGTTAAAATGGGTCTGCTGTCCCCATTGATGACAAGGCTATTTAATTCAAACGTGGGTCTCGTTGCATCCAAAAATTATCGTGGGCATCGTGGATCGCGTCTCGTGTGGAAATATAATATATTTACATTTGCATTACATAAAACCAAAGTATTTAAGATTGAACTTGAAGTGAGCACATACACAGAGTGAGATAAACAGTGAATAAGTGAATATTAGAGAAAATTGATCAGCAATGGAAGGTGGTGTTGGAGTTGAACGGCCATTGAAACTTTACATGCTTCCATTTCTATCACCTGGTCATATGATTCCTTTGGGTGACATAGCAGTTATGTTTGCATCCCAAGGCCAACAAGTCACGATCATCACTACTCCCGCCAACGTTCATTTCTTTACCAAATCTCTCTCCTCTGTCGATCCGTTCTTCCTCCGCCTTCACACCGTTGACCTCCCCTCCCAGCAAGTCGGCCTCCCAGACGGTGTTGAATCATTGTCCTCCACCACCCACAAGATATATGTAGGATCAAAGCTCCTCCATGCACCAGTCAGAGATTTCATAGAGAAGGATCCACCTGACTACATCATAGGTGACTGTGTATACCCCTGGATTCATGACTTGGCCAATAAGCCTCATATTTCCACCATTGCCTTCACCGGATACTCCCTCTTTAGCGTCTCCCTCATAGAATCCCTAAGGGTACACCGTTCAAATCATTACACGAATTCGAGTTCATTCGTTGTTCCAAATTTTCCTCATGCTATCACCTTTAGCTCAGGACCACCAAAGACATTCATCACGTTCGAGGAAAATATGCTTAAGACAATCCTCAAAAGCAAGAGACTCATCATTAACAACTTTGCAGAACTTGATGGTGTAGATTGCATCAAACACTACGACAAAACCATGGGTCACAAGGCTTGGCATCTTGGTCCAGCTTGTCTTATTCACAAAATTGTTCAGAGAAAGCTGAGAGGGGGAATGAGAGCGTGGTTAGCATGCACGAATGTCTAAGTTGGCTCAACTCAAAGCGACATAATTCGGTGTTGTACATATGTTTTGGGAGCATATGTTATTTCTCTGATAAACAACTTTACGAGATTGCGAGTGGAATAGAAAATTCGGGTCACTAATTTGTATGAGTTGTTCCTGAAAAGAAAGGGAAAGAAGATGAGAGTGAAGAGGAGAAAGAAAAGTGGTTGTCGAAAGGATTTGAAGAGAGAAACATAAAAAATAAGAAAGGTTTGATCATTAGGGGATGGGCCCCACAAGTTATGATTCTGAGCCACACTAGTGTGGGTGCATTCATGACACATTGCGGGTGGAACTCTACTGTGGAGGCTGTTAGCGCAGGGATTCCGATGATCACGTGGCCAATGCGAGGAAAACAATTCTATAATGAGAAACTGATAACTGTTGTGCGCAAGATTGGGGTGGCGGTGGGTGCAACAGAGTGGTCTCTACATAGTTTTCAAGAGAAAGAAAAACTGGTGAGTAGACATAGCATAGAAAATGCTGTGAGGAGGTTGTTGGACGATGGTGATGAAGCTAAAGAAATCAGACAACGTGCTCAAGAGTTTGGGAGAAAGGCTATGAATGTTGTTCAAGAAGGTGGATCGTCTCATAACAATTTGTTGGCTTTGATTGATGATCTTAAAAGATTGAGAGAATGCAAGCCACTTGATTAATTCAAATCATATTATGACTTGGGATGACTTTTATTTAAAAAAAAAGTCTTGGGATGTTCAATTAAGACTTTTATTTAATATTGAGTGTATTCTATCCTTCTTATTTTGATATGAAGGATATATATAGCCAGTGCTGCTGGAACTCTTATCTGCAGCCACAAGCCTACCTGATGGAATTTGTGTTTGTCTCATTGTTTTTGCAATTGGAAATGGTTTATATGTTTGTTGGATTACTCCTAGAATAAAATGTTTCAAATGATACAAACAACTCAAACATTAGAATTCATTTGTCATATGTTTGCTGATTTTATTTAGATTGAGAATTTTGTGATTCGTTGTTGATGCAACACTACTTGTCAAACCTAATCTTGCTTCAGTGGCCATAACAATTTATTTGCCTCGGGCCCTCTTTTGTACCAAAAAAAAAAAAAAAACAATTTATTTGCCTTTCAGATTAATAATTCACTTTTAGGAAGTGATGAAATAAAAGGCATTATACCAAATCTCTTTTGAGATTTAATGTGCATGATGAGCCTAAACCTACAACAAACCAAAAACCAAAATCTCTTCAACGAGGAAGATTGGATAGAATCAAGATAAAGAAGAAATAGTAGGTTAGGGATTTGATGAAGATCAATGGATTTAGAAAGAACTCAAATGTGTGTTTCCTTCATTTTAGTCCATATATAGCCACGTCATCGTTTGCTTGTCATCCATAAAAATGCCAACTCAGTTTTTTTAAACTTAACGGCTTAAATTTAACGTAAATGATTAAAGTGGCTAACATATTTTAGGGTCAGATAATGTTTTGTATTTTTTTCCCAAGTTAGAGACCATTATAACAGCGAGGTGCACATCCAAGGACCAAAATGATTGTTTCCCCTATTTTAAAATTTCAAAAATCATTAAAATTTTGATAAGTTTTTTAAAATCCACAAAACTTTTTTAAACAAAATATGTCTTTTAAAAACCTAATATGTTACACCTCTAATTATTTTGCGGGTCTTCAAGCAAAAGTTTGAATATTGTGGATTTGGTTTGTGATCACTAGAGATCTCCTGTTTGAAGATGCATTGTCCTTTTATTGTTAAATGAATCAAGACTTAGATGTGTCCATTGACTGTGTCACTACAAACTACTATGATATTATGTGATCACTAGAGATCTTAATTATAGGTTTCAACAATTGTTAGGTTGTTATCTTGAAGTAAAATTGGCAAATTTCATCCATTCTTATTACACCATAATCCTTTGCCTACTCTTGAGAATGGTCTCTCTGTCTCAAGTATGAAGAAACCAGATTGGAGCTTGTTCTCCCCAAAGTTGATCTTGCCTACGCAGTTGCAAACAAAACAACCAAATTTTATCACCACTTTCACGAGTCTGGACATTCTTACTCCGATTTCCCCACTATTGAACATCGTAATTATATGAAAATGTCATATTGCTTCAAATTGTTGTCAATACTGCAAGACACCAGGGCACTTGATTCAAAATCATCTCATTCTTCCTCCACGACCTAATCTGAACAAGAATCAACTTTTGCCTGTATTTTGTTACAAGCATATGAGCAAAATTTTGCTTATAAATTGCAACGGAGGGAGTACTAATTTCATCGCTACGGATTCAATATATTTTACTTTATATTTATGATAGTGGTGAATGTTCTAACACTTGACAAAAGCTATCAAATTATTTTTCTGTTTCTTTCACTTAAACACTTTTCTTAATATATGTGAAATAAACTAAAAAAACTCAGTTATTTTAGGACAGAGAGATACTAATTCAATTCTTCAAGTTCTTTTTATTTTTTGGAGTAGTCAATCAATGTTACCACATTGCTATGAAGCCTTTCGCCCCGGGATACAAATAATAACTAGGGACCAAGCATGGTACAAGTGTGTGGAACTTTGTCATAATTCACTATCAACCGCATTGGCAATGGCAGCCAAGATAAGAGAAGGAGGATAGCTTGCTAGCCCCAACAAAAAGAAGGTTCCAAAGACAAAACATGCAATCCAACACCCACTAATTGGTGGAGCACCTGCGCTGACTTTGATCATGTGTTTCTGATATCAAAGTCCCCAAAAGTCCAAAATTAAAGTGACTATTTTTTACAAATGATTCTTATATGATCACAAATAATACAAAATCAATTCATTTAGCAGTACAGACAAAAAATCACAAAAACCAATGTTTTTAAATATTTTATCCGTCTCATTTTAATAGATGTTTTAGAATTGTACACGGTTTTTAAAAGAATGATTAATTGCGTTGATTTTAATAGAAAGATTAATATAGTTTACTAAACCATCCATGTTAAATGTAGTTAGTTGAATAGTTAGATGAATTGCAATACAATAAATAAGGGTATTAGTAGAAAACATTAATAATTATTGTACTGATATTCTAAAGTGACAATTATTTTAAGATATAGAAAAATGATAATGTGACAAATAAAATGAAATTGAGGGAGCAATAATAACAATAAATGTGTCCACAAGTTCTACTAAAATTGTCGAAATTGCTATGGCGGACTTAGTTACCATATACCATACATGGTACAACAAGTGTGTGAGTTTTTAGCGGTTATTGTTGTTTCACCTATCTAAAAAAAATGAATTTTTTTTTCTTCTTTCAATTTTTATCCTTTCCTTTTGCTTATTATTTTTCATTTGTGAGTGTACTTAGATACTTTAAATTTATGGTTATATCCACACAAATTATTGTGTCTTTGCTCCAGTAGATTTTTGTTACTAATTTTTTATTTGGTTCTCCCTATTTACCCTCCTCCACTAGAGGCAACTTTATTTGTGACACACTCTCCAATGCTAAATACAAGCACATCTTTCTCTAAGAATTTAAACATTGATTCACTATTATGATAGTCTGTAGCTAGATTATGCTCTCACTTGTAAACACATTGTCAGACCAGCTCTTGTCTGATGTGACACTCTTTAACATAAACCACTCACGTCCAGGACTGAACATCTGGAGCATGCATGAATATGAATGGTGGGTGGCCCGATAGAGAAACTCTGATAGTAGATGGTCCATGGATCTTGGAAGAGACTCTGACACCATCTTAGAAATTGTAGTTGGCGTAACACAACTTTACAAAATCGACTTACAAACAGACTCAACTTATAAACATAATGTGAGATCATATTTTATCCGATGTGAAACTCTTTAATAGACTCAACTTAGTTTGTGTGCTAAGGCAACCCAAAACTATAATTTGTGCATAGAAAGGAAACATTAAAATCTTGTTCTTTATGTTTACTATTTGAATGTGTGATAATTCAAATTTTTGTCATAGTGAACTATATATAAATATTGATAATTGAGCAGTAAAAATAGATTTTGCATAGTTCATCGTTTTTTATTTAAGAAGATAAACTATCTTACTGAAATCGGTATCCGAGAGAACGGAACCTGAGACTTTGAGAGGAATGCATTTCAAGGCTTCAAGCTAACACTGTCAGATCAACCTAAGTGAGTTTGCAAATTTCATTGCTTAATATATTTATAAAGAAAGGATATTTAACGGTAACAAAGAAAATAGGTTTACGACTAAAGGAAAAAAAAGTTAAAACAATGTTTTTGATGCGACATTCTAACGTGCAGCCAGATGGAGGGTCGCCGTCGGAACTGGATGGCACTATCTTGTTGACTCCAAATCATGGTACACTGTCTCCTTCCAAGGCATGGTGTGGTGGACCTTCTTCTACACATAAAAAGTTAGAGATGAAACTGCTACCCCCAAAAGAAAATAGCTAGCTAGTTAGTTTATATGAAGTGATAAATAATATAATAGTCAAATAAGTTTGAATTTTGATTTTAGTTCATGAAAAGAAAAAGAAAATGTTTTTGTCTTTTCAGAATTTTCCATTTTGTTGTTAGTCCCTAATGAACATAATATGACTTTTTTTTTTAGAATGCTCTTCTTTCAGTACATTTCGCTTCCATTCAGACAAGCTGACCAAAATACCTCTGCGTTAGTTAACTAACGTAAGTGTCAAATTAACACGACTTAAAATTTTGTTTGTTTTACACATGTGACTTAAGTCACGCCGCATGAGTTAACTCACGTAGGTGTTACGCTGGTTCAATTACATGATGGAAGCATTGTAAGTAAAACACAGCCACTTCAGCTGTTCGGTTGAGGTTAACTACGATAAACACAGCCACAAAAAAGGCGTGGCAGAAGGTTAGTGAGACAAGTCAATGTACCAACTTCATTGTCATTACTACAAAAGCTCTATACTCATTACAATCATCGAAAGATGATTATTCCTGGAAAACCTATGAATAATGAATATGCTACTCTAATAGTACAATATCTTATATTATATGGATGTTATGTTAGTCCAGACGCTAGCTAGCTTAATTATTGCCCGATTAATCATACAGTCATACCTAATAACTTAGTGAATAGGATTTCTATTATATATGCAGCAAACACGCGTTTAAAAGACAACCTTAAGGAAAATTGAACCAGCGTATGCTGGGTGTAACACCTGTGTGAGTTAACTCATGCAGCGTGATTTAAGTCACGCATGTATAAAACAAACAAAATTTTAAGTCATATTAATTTTAACTTGTGTTAGTTAACTAATAAAGGGGTATTTTGATCAGTTTGGCTGGGTGGGAGTGAAACTTGTTGGGAGAAGGGCACTACTAAAAAAACAAAAATTAGTGAGGGATATTTAGTGAGGGAAAACGTAAAATTCCTCTCTAATTCCGTCACTAAATTTTGCGACTAAGGAATTTGTGAGGAATTTCATTTTTTCCGTCACTAATTTCCCTCGCTAATTTTGCTTTTTTTAGTAGTGGAGCATAATTCTTTTTTTTTTTTTTTTTAACATAATATGGATATTTTTTTGAGAGGGAACAAAGTATGGACATAGTGAGGTTGAATATAACAAATGAACATAACTTCATCACATCTTGAATATATAAGAGTTATAATTTGTTAATCCACTTGAGTTGGTATGGTGATATTTTCAAACTTTAGAGTGTGCTCCTCTCAAGTTACATATTCAATTTTTTCCGACGTCAATTTTGGTGCGTTAGTTTAATTTCTTAAAATAAAAAGTTATAAGTTACATTACTATTAGACATTCGAGATCAAAATTGAAACGAGAAATTTAAGGAGGACGAAAAACATCTTAACTTTTTAGAGGATTTAAATCAATCTCCAATTATCTACGAGACACCGAAATGTATGGAGAATGATAAGCGATGACATAATTGAAACATTATAGGTATATAATCGATCGCTTAAAAACTCATGAATACATGGCTTCCAAATCATAGACCTATTGGTCTTCCTCGACTCTGAACTACCTTCAGATTTTTCGTCCTCGTCCTCAGATTCTTCTTCTTCACACTGAAACTTCTCATCTTCAAAATCCTTCATAGCATGGCACTACTCCATCAGATTCTTTTTGGTGTTTGCAGTGAAAGTGTCATTTTGATTCTCAACCAGTGTTTTTGATAGGTTCCCTATATGAATTTCCAAGATTTTGATTAATGCATCGGTGTTCTTTTCATTATTCATCGATACTTGCATAGACTATTTCAGTGTGCTTTTGTCTCCTATGTTTTTGAGGATTTTGTTGCCACGCTTGATAGGGATATTGCAGTTTTTAATAATTTGAGTTGTTCCGTATTGATTTTGATTCAGATATTGGCCACCTCATTGCCTATTTTGATTGTTTATAATTTGAGTTTTTAATATGGTATGACAAACCGTCATACCATATTTTTATAGTCATTTTAATTAAGATTTTAATCTATTTTTATTAGTTTAATATTTAATCTAAAATCATTTTAAATAAACCGTCGTTTTAAATTTATTGAGTCAAATAGGGTATTATTAGTATGGGATATGATCAAATGACATCAAGGTGTCAAATTAAATTTGACAATAAATCTTAGCCATTAACATAGTTTTAATTTAACGGTTCCTATCAATTCATTAAGTGCTCACATGCTTGATCAAATGACCTACCTTTTAATTTTAGAAATAATTTATTCTTTCTTCTTTTAGTTAATTACTTTCCGAAAATTCTCTGATTCTAAATCCCTTTTTCTTAAGGATTCAAACGAAAAAAAATTCTCTGATTCTAAATCTCTTGTTTTTTTTTTAATGATTCAAAAAGTGCATTTATGCTTTCACTTCTCTGTGTTGTATTCATCCTAGCAAAAAAAGGTCTTCATATTATAAATAGGAATCCATGACTCTTTAATATTGTACAAACCTTGGAGCCATTCATTTTTTTCCAAATCCTATTTAACCATAATTTGGTGCCAATCTTCCTGAAAATGTTTAATGCATAATGAATCACATGTTTAATGCATAATGAATCACGTATGCACTTTTTCTGCTCCGTGAAATTTGAACTTTTATGGTATATGTGTGAAAGTTTCTCATGGAACTTTTTTCTAATGTGCCACAAACATAATCGACGCCGAGTTAATTGGAGTAATGAAATAGGGATGAAGCGTGTGCAAGAGAGCCATAATAATAAGAAATATAGAATCCTTCACAAAAAAAAAAAAAAAGAGAAAAATAAAAAAATTTTTAAAAAGTAATTAATCAAAGAGAAAAAAGAATAAATTATTTTCAAAATTAAAAGGTGGGTTATTTGACCAAGCATGTGAGCATTTAATGAATTGATAAGAACCGTTAGATTAAAACTGTACTAATTGCTAAGATTTAGAGTCAAATTTAATTTGACACCTTGATGTCATTTGATCCTATCCCTATTATTATTATTATTATTATTATTATTATTATTATTATATTTAGTAGTCATATGATCAAAGAAAGAACACTTGATTGTGCTTCTATGAATTAGAAATAATGTGCCACTTGGCTTTGCACTATGGCATGGTTTGAATAGAAAATTATAGAAAGGCATTGGAATTTGTTGGGCCAAGGAATTGTAGGTTATGCTTGCTGACCTGTAAACAAGAAAAGAAACCAAACTATGTTGAATTATGCTCCTTGTACACGTTTAAAATTTAATTAATATCTTATATGTTCTACAATTGTTTAAAATTTTTTAGGGAAAGAATTGCTGATCAATTTGAATTATGTTCGCACGATACACACGAGATTATATTTTTTTTACGCAACGAGACACACGAGATTATAATCCTCACAGGCTCACACACAACGTGGAATCGTGGATAGATAAGAAGAGAAATTTCATTCTTAATTTAAGCTGTTTGTAAGTTTTTTTGTGCATCCTATAAACACATGTATAAAAACACATGATTTGTTACATTCACTGATTCATGTGTCAACATATCGTTGGATGTATGTGTAAAAGAAGTGTAATAGTTGTTTTTAAAGTAAAGAAGTGTACTAGTTAAACTCACATGAATATAACAATTTTTTTTTCTCATAGAAAAAATGACAAGTTTGCTTCCTATAAATGAATTTAGCATGCAATATTAGTTTATGCTAAATACAAACAAATTTAACATGCAATATTAGTTTCTGATAAATTCAAATTTGTTTAATTATTTTAAACTTTATTGGTTTAATCGATTTTTCGAACATTATAAATGTTCATTTACATCCTTGTAGGATGAATCGTTCGAAAAAATTCGAGTTTGATTTATAGTGGGGATAACTTTTTATCAGACTTTACTTATCTACAGACCAAACTCTTGATTAGTAGAGCCTATATATTTCTCATAGGAACTAGAGGGCTAACACACAAAAAAGTTCTATTACAACAAAAAAAAAAACCAGAGTTTTTAAATATGATTTTTTTAATATGAATTCTTTTAAAAAAAAAATAGAATAAATCAA
>Ga0228711_1012410_pt1 | contig 10431 bp, 2 predicted proteins | sample MedpolnodulmetaG_2_FD_177996 | JGI IMG/M metagenome (GOLD analysis project Ga0228711, IMG submission 177996) | Root nodule microbial communities from Medicago polymorpha collected in Santa Monica, California, United States - brown nodules | ecosystem: Host-associated > Plants > Roots > Nodule...
TTTTTTTCTTTCAAATTTTTCTCTTTTTCTATCTTAGCTACTCTACAATGCTTAACCACCACATAGTAAGACCAGTTCTTCATCCTTCTCAAATCTCAAAGTTGCTCATTTATTTATTTATTTATTTATTGAGCAGAGGGGACAATACTCACTCCAAGAGCATCTATATTTAAACGAATGAAAATGTTAACCAATGCTCTTAGTGTGTGTTTGGTTTAGTTTTGGATAGAATTGATTTTTGAGAGAATTGATTTATGTTTGGATACAATAATGTAAAATTGATTAAACAAAATGAATATTGTTTGGATAATTTTGATCAAAATTGTTTTTGAATGTATAATTAATAAAATAAACATAGCTAAATACAAGTAAATAGACATAGTTGAATATATATGTAGATCAATACTAAATGTAGATATATTATTTAAGTTAAATAATACTAGAGTTAGTTGCCAAAAATGATAAAATATAACTCATGACCATAAACATTTTTCAAGGGCTAATTTGGTTCGTTAAGCTTTATGATTAAATTTGGTTCATCAAATTAATTATAAAGCAAAAAGAAGGGGAATTGATAAAGGACAATAAATGAAAATAATAGGTTGTAATAATCAAAATATAAAATTTATTGGAGAATTGATTCTGATTGCCCAAAAATTAGAAATTGTAGCTTCAACTAGAATTGATTTTGAAGAATATAAGCAACTTTGAAAAGTCAAACCAAACATTATTGAAAACTCAATTTTCACTTTTGAGGGGTTGTAGAAGCGGTTCTTGCTGGAAAACAAAGCAAACAGACACTTAGTTATCGAGTAAATATGATAAAAAAAAAATAAAAAATTGAAAGATGCGCAGTCAAACTTTTAAAGTATAAAAGATGTTTGAAATTTTTTTTTATGTTTCTTTAACTAGTGTTGCTATATTCGGAAAATATATTTATACTTTTTGAATAATAGCTTTTAATAATCAATGACTTTTTTCAACTCAACGACTCTAAAAATTTGTTAAATGACTCTTACTTATAATTTCATACTATTTATCAATAATTTTATATCATTGCATGTTTACGATCACTTTATAAGAAATAATTCATTTTTTGAATTTGTTGAATTATTGAAGCATCTGACCAATATTATACACCAAATGTATATGTTATTCAATGAATTTTAAAAATAAATAGTTTGTTATAATAAGGACATTATTTTAATATTAAAAAGAACTTAGACCTACAAGATAGAAAGTGCTTAAAGCAGCACTTCTCACTAACACTACTTTAATTTTTTTTCTTCAATTGAAAACTTAATAGGTATCGAGTCTTATGAGATTGTCCATTTTTCATTGGGAGGTGTAACAATCTCTTTTAATATTAACTTAAACATATGTAGGTCTCACTATTTTTAAAATGACCTTCCTTAGATGATTTTTTTTTTTTGACAAAACCTTCCTTAGATGATTTTTTTTTTAATAAAAAACCTTCCTTAAATGATGAAATCATATGTATTTTGCACAAGATATATAGTTGATATTGAGAAGTGAGTATAAGCAACCTTTTATTAATGAATTTTTTCGTTGATATCTTGAAATTTTGTTGGATATTAATATTATGTGGACAAAGTAAATTTAAATTTAAAATTAAATTCAAAATTATTAAATATTAAAATATAACATAACAATTGGATGATGGATACATGAACAATAAAACTTCATCTTTATTTATTTGTTTGGCTACTAGACTTACTCTCTTTCTCTCTCTGCCGAATCAGAGGAGGTTTGTTTGTTTACTTTGAGAGAAGATGGTAAAAAGAGTGAAGGAGAAGTGCTTTACTAAAGAGTTTTTTCATATAAAAACAAAATTGGAATAGTTTGGTACGTTTTTAACCATGAAAAACTGTGGGGGCAGCTTTTATCTTCTTTTTGTGTCTTTTTCTATGGTTTTTATTTTTCTTACAAACTGCAAAGCAAAGAAGAAAAAGTGAAAAGCAAAAAAGTGAATCAAATTTGGACAAGGATACACTACCGATTCAAAATCAAAATTTAATTGATGTTTTAAAAGTATTTGATTGCTGTAAAAAAAAAAGTATTTGATTGCCCAAAAGTGAATAATTCATAATTCATCTCAGATGCTAACTTAGCGTATTATTTTTACTATTGATGAATTACATGATGAATCGATTTTCTCATCATTATTTTAAAGCAAATGTTAACTTTTACCCTCAAGACCACGTGTTAAGAAACTTATTAAAGAAATATATACATAAAAAGTCCTGCATTCAACTTCTTAAAAGTTAATATATTATGTTTTACAATGCAAAATTGTCATTTTTAGGTTGCTTAACATGTGTCATTAGGGACAAGTTAACATGACCCTTATTTTAATTTAGTTTCATAGTTTCTTTTGTAGTAGTTATGGTTTGAGTTAAAAGATATTTGAAAATATTTTAAATTGAACCATGATAAATACACTTCTGTTCCTTTGATCTTTTGCATGGAGGGGATTCCACATTTTGGTACCATTTTAGATACTCACCGATTTTAACAAAATTATGGCGAGTTTTACAAAATCGCAATAACTCAGCGTGATTTTGGCAAATCGTCATGATTTTAAAGATAGATAATTGTTAAATATTTTAGGTCAAAACTTATGTAAGTTCTTTTTTAGCTCTGCATTAATCTCACCTGGTGCATCCCCCAACCTAAACAACCTCATAAGGCCTAACCTTCACATTAGCCATTAAACCATCTTGAAATTTAATAAATGTTTGAATCTAGTGATTTCAGAAACTAACTCAAAGCTTGTCCTATTAGCTTTTTCTAATTCATCTATGGTTCCTTGGGCTGTAAGAAACAGATGGCTCAACTGCTTACATTTTGTGCATATAGATTAGCTTTTTATTGACCTTTTTACAACCCCTTACCATGTGGATATTTGGAATGAACTTCCTATAGTTATTAGACTTAAGTACATTATGAATAGGTTGGGATTATCTAACTTTAGATTTGTCACTTTTTAAAGTGATTTTGGTCCGGTCTCCTTTTCTTTCATGTACTTTTTTTGTTTATATATTGATTATTAGTGGTGTTCTTGCATCACTTTTGCTTAAAAAAAACGTCTTTAATCTCTTTATTAATTGAAATCTCTTATGACTCCATTAACTAGAAACCACATGAAAGGGTTCGCACCTTAGGGTCTTTTCAAATAACATTGCTCTAAGACAGGGACGGATGTATGTTCATTCATGTGTGGGCTTGTGCCTACACTAAATTTTTAGAAACTATTATTTTTAGTAGTATAATGTATCAATAGTTGACATTTTAACCACATGGTCCACACTTATCACAAATTATTTCTCCTTTGGCCCACACATATCATCATATATCGCAAATTCTTTCTTGATAGTATGAATATTATCAAGAATCGGATGTGAAATCGAATGAGAGATGATCAGTTAAATGATTGTTTAGTTATTTATATAGCAAAAGATATTTTTATTGATTTTCAAAATAAGAAAACCATTCAAAGTTTCCATAATATGAAAAATTGTAGAGGACAATTATTAATGATACAATTTTTTTTATATGGTGCCCCCACTATTCAAAAATCATGGATCCGTCACTACTCTAAGATATACTTAGTCATTACATGTTATATTAGCTAGTTAGCACCTAGGCATCTTGCAGAATTCACACACCAATTTGAAAAGAATAATACAAAGTTCCTTTATGGTTTATCATTTGATATCATTGTTTGAATATATAGGGCAATAGATTTGTATATCTTCGTACGTTGATTCTTAAAATTGAAATTTAAACTAATTCTTTGACTTGTAATCCTTGACCCAAGATATTATGGTTGAGGGCTACCTTTAATGTTTGATTGGCGCGTAATATAAATTAGTTTTTACATTGATGTTCGATCAAATCTATCATTTTTTTTTTAAATTGTGGTTATAAAATAGATTTCGTCACAATATTATGAGTTTTGATTGGACATTATAAAACTTTTTTACATCAATAACATAGGTAGACTCCCTCTGTAGTTTCGTGAATTAATTGTCTTTCAAACGAGAGGAAAAATAATTTACACCATATTTGTATGTTGTATATATTCATTTATTATTGTATTTCCATTCTTTTTTTGGTACAATTCTTTTTTTTTTAAGGAGTTTTTCGTACAGTTTTATTAGGTTTTGTTTGAGAGTTTGGACGGGAGGGGGAAGATAGGCTTTGAAGTGTTGAGAATATAGAGGAAAATTGTAAAATCTTCGACTTTTTTGGAGATAGTGACTTTTTAGAGAATGATAAATTAATACTTATGATTAATGTATTTTTAACTTTAATAATATTATAAATACATAGATTAAATTTGAAGAATTCATGTAAGACACCCAAAACCCCCTAAAACCATCCTCTAATACAATTTTTAAGTCCCCAAATAAAAAAGATTTTATATTATGAAGAAGATTTGCCCCTCAAAACCTTCTTCTCTTAGAGACATCTATTTCTTTCACTTGCTTCTTTCTTATTTCCAAGCTCCTCCCTCCTTCCCCACCAAACTCACAAACAAAGTCTTATTGTATTTCTTCCGGCTATAAATATAACATAAAAAGTGTATTTAGCCCAAATTTGTCCAGATACATGTGATGGTTTTGCTTATATCGAAGTTAGAAAAAGTGCAATAAATCTTTTTTTTTACAAAAATAAATGATATTCATTAATTCAAATTGATATAGTTCATTGATAAAAAAAAACAAACAGACAAACCTTAACATTATTTTATTAAGATTATTGTTTATTGTTAATGAGATGTTAGCTCAGATATAACAGTTTGACATTGTAATTTATGTCAGACTATGGCGAAAGTTCAAAGATCATTACATTGAGTCAGAAACACATTTTTACTAAAAACTTTAAAACATTATGTTTATGAGTCATTTTGCTTATATTGTTCAACATTCATTTTTTTTATCAAATGTGAAATCTTAATTACTTGCAGTTGATATACCAACAATCTCTTCTAAAAAAAATTCATTCACATACATTTGCACTGTTGTTGCTTGCTGTCAACGAAACACGCAACCTGCACGCCATGATCAAGAAGACTTTCGATAGAAGAAGCAGTTTGTTTAACCATCCACACTATGATATCATCGTTGGGTTATTGAGCATTTGAGCTCAGTGATCATCACATTAGGTCAAGATAAACTATTCAAAGAGAATTTAACATCACATATTTACCAAACATCTTAAGATATTAAATTTAAAGATACTTATATATTACCCAGATCCATTTTTTCATTCAATATAAGATTTTTACTCATACTTGATTTATCAACAACTTCGAAAATAGTGTTGTTATTAATAATATACTTTTCTTACACAAATCTTTTAAAAAAATAGGCATAATTATAAATATGATCCTTTAAGTTTCACTTTTATTTTAGATTGTTCCTTTAAGTTTTATTTTTATCGAATTGATCTTTTATGATACATTTTGTTTACACCATTAGCTTTAAGTTATCTTCTTGTTACATCGTAGTCTTTTATGTTATATTTTGTAAATATGGAACCATAATTTTGTTGTACAATTATAGTTGAACAACATTCAAATGTTCATTTGCCACATATCACACTATAGATAAATGGCTCATTGATTTAGGTTCATAAATTTTAACAATTTATAATAGATAAATGCTAAAGAGTGTCCTTAGAGCATTGGTTAAGAATATACAAATAGAAATATTGCATTGAAAAATAGTGAAAAATGATGAATTTGACTTTTTAAAAGTTAAAATATTGTTGAATTCCATGAAAACCTAGTACTTTTGGCTTTCTTAACAAATGCCCATAGGAAGGGATGAGAATAGGCTAGGCCGAGCTAGACTTTGCAAGGCCTAAGTCTGGCATGTGGCCTGTCATAGGCTTACTTTTTAGGCCTGAGCATGGCCTTATGAAAGCTAGATTAGGTTTGCTAGCCTGTTTAAAAGTCTATTTCATATGAACATCTTTAAATAAGTAATGTGATCTAAGGTTAAATAAACGAGCGAGTTAATAGATCGATGACATTAAGCTCTCTTTCGATATTTAACATGAAGTTTTAGATAACTTTATCATATTTCAATTCTAATTTATGATTATACATTTAAGGTTAAATTACACCATAGGTCCTTTAAGTTTGAGGTTTGTAACATATTGGTCCTTTAAGTTATTTTGATCACACATAAGTCCTTTAAGTTTGGATTATGTAACAGATTGATCCTTTAAGTTATTTTGGTCACACATAAGTCCTTTAAGTTTGTAAACGTTTTCAATTTAGTCTTTCTGCCACATCATCGTTTGTAAACTTAAAGGACTTATGTGTGACCAAAAGAACTTAAAGGACCAATATATTACAAACCTCAAACTTAAAAGACCCTTAGTGTAATTTAGCCTACATTTAAATATGCAAAAAAATAATGTAAACTAATAAGCTTAAATTACTTTGAAGGTTGACAAATATATAATTTAATTCAAAGTAGAATATATAATATAATAATCAATAATATTATTCATATTTACATAAGTATGCCGGCCTAATATGCCTAAAAGGCTTTTTTAATAGCATGTGGCCTGACATTTTAAGCTAAATAGGCTTCTAAAAAAGCTTAGGTCTTTCCTTATTTAAAAAAAAACTGGTCTAACCTAGCCTGCCATAGGATAGGTCATAGGTCCTTGTAAACCGATCTGGCATATTCTCATCCCAATCCTTAGAGCACCTGTTAACATACTCATTATAGTAAACGATGACATTGTTGTGAACAATGAAATACCTTGATTTTATAAAAGACAGCAACACACCTTTAAGATTTTTCTAATACCAAATGGCAAATGGAAAGGATAACTATGACAAATTAAGTTTGCAATGGCAGAGAATCTTTACCGGTCAAAAGTGATAGGGGTGGACTTGGAAGCTTGGGTTTGCAACATATTATTTTAAGACCACATTAGTGACAACACAGGTATATAGTTTATGGGGACCAACTTTAGGTTTTTATTATTGAAGTATTATTGTACGGTTGGAACTGAAAAGATTAAAAGATTGTCACCATTTCTTCCATCTTGTACATTGCCAAAACAATATATATCTTCCCAACTAAGGCAACTGAAAACCCTATACTATCCTTAGGGTATAGTGGTTATTCTTAATAACAGCTTAATGCTTATTGTTTATTTCTGCCACTTTTGGATAATGAAAGAAGTAGCTAGTGACTAGAATAATATGAAATGTATATTTTGGATCAATGTGTTCATGGTGTTTCCGAAGAATCCTTGGATGTCATGAATGTAAAACACTCAATAAAGGCTGGAATTATGCATTTCTTACGTCAACCATGTAAAAGATAAGCTTCTTCTTCGAGCACTTTTGGTTTATAACTCATTTTGGATACTATATGTACTTAAGTAGATTGTTTTAAAATATTTTTTTGTGGCATATAGCTTAGCTTTTTTAGTTTAATATGGTTTTAAAAAGTTTCACTTGGAAAATATATCGTAACATGGTTGTGATATGCAGTAGCATACACATGTACTCTATATAGAAATAACTGTTTGACCTCAAAATATTAATTTCGAATACAATGTCATTTGACTTTTATGTATATTTTGGAAATGTTCGTAAGTGGTAGAAAATGAAGATTAAGAGATATATTTATGTGTGTGTCCGAGGTCATTATTCTTTTTAAGATGTTAAAATGAAATATATTACCAAATCAAAATATCCTTCTTAACACAAGGTGTACCAAAAAAGAAACAAAAGTGACGATACAATATTTACAAGATAGAAACTGAAAATGAACAAAAACAAGAAAAGAAATAACTATTAGCATATGTCCAACATGATAAACGGACTAAGCCACCAATCATGATAATTGAACGAAAGAGAAGCAAATTTGACATTCAACCACATGAATGCGAGTAACTTAATCTTATCAACCACTTGCACAATTGAGCATTCTTTGCCATTGAATAACATGTTATTTCTTTCTTTTCAAATTTCTCATAATGTTCCAAACCAAATAACCTATAGTATGGAATGCCGCACCTTAGAACCACCCCCCAACATAGCTAAATTGATTAAAATGGTATGTTACATAAAAAGGAATAATCGAGGAGGTGTCCAACCAACGATAAATAAGATGCCAAACGAACCCAAAATTATTACATTGTAAGAATAAATGTCCGAGGTCATTGTTGAAATAGATGAATAGCTCTATTCATTGTTACAAAATGTAAAAATTCATAAGAGATAATGGGTTAGAGTACCTCTAATACTCTCTCTAATTAATATTTAATCACAAAAAAACTAATCATAATTAAATATCTCATAAAAAAAAAACTAATCATCATTGAAATATTGTTATCCTATTAAAATATAATTACTTTCTGCGATAAAAGAACGTAAAATAAATGTTTTAATTTGAAGTTTGATTTTTCGTGATTGAATCAGTTATGACATACACCATAATTTTAGGAAGGAAAATGATAACCAGTGAATTCGGAGCACTGGTTAAGGATACTATAAAAGAAAATTATATAGTAATTATTGTATAGAAAATTGTGTAATTAATTCATAAAAAGTAAAAATTTGGTTAAGGATACTACTATAAAAGAAAATTATATATTGTATAGAAAATTGTGTAATTAATTCATAAAAAGTAAAAAAAATAACTTCATTTTTCGGTATCATTAACCAGTGCCCCAGAGACATCTACATAATAGAAAAAACTACATGTCATAAGATTAATGTGTCCCTCATAATTTTTTCTAACTCCTCTTAATCGAAAGATACATTTAAATTCTTCAATCCAAAAGTACACTTAAATGTATGATTATGCGGTTAAACAAATTGATTTTGGAAAATTGATTACAGTAAAATGTGAGTCGGTTGTAATTAATGTTTGGTCCCCGTGAGCTTAACTCAGTTGGTAGAGACATTGTATAATTTATGTAGGCGTTGAGATTCGAACTCCGGACACCTCACTTCCCCATATTTAATTGTGTGAGCTCCAGCCACTATGCTACTAGACTAATATTTTTTTTTTTTTTTTATGTTTGAATATATATTCATGGAAAAGTGGATTTAAAAATGAATTCAATGGTGAAAAACAATTATTGAAGATAAAATCTACATTTTTAACTTATATTATATTTAGTTAAGCGTTACAATCGCGTTAGACGCACAATTTATAGAGAAATGAGATATTTGGGATTTGAACTCTAACCTTCATATATATTATACATTGTTTTAACAACTGAGTTAAACTCACGGAAACTAAAAAACATTAAAAGGATCGTTCAGAGGAATGAATTTTAACTCATCTAAAAAACAATCAAACATACACATAGTTTATCCAAAATATACTCTTTAGACATTTAAAGGTGGTATCCCTACATAAGTGCACTATAGTAATTTAACATTAGTGATGATCAAAACCCAAAACCAAAGAAAGGGGTTGCCCCAAAAAAGTCATCATCGAGATGCAACACGAGTCAGTGAGAAAACACAGACATTATATATTTTAATTAGTGGTGCAAGTAATCAAGAAAGCAAAGTAGATGATGAAAAATAAAAATAATATAAGTGTGAGATTAAGGTGTCACGTGCACACGTGCCATGGCAGTGAGTCGGTGCATCGTTTCACATAAACAACAATGTACCGCACGAATTGCGGGGTTGCTGCCCAAAATACTCCCACGCTCTTTATCTTCACGCGCTTTAGGTGAGTCCACGTGGCGCGATCTTTTAGAACTTGAACTTAATCTAACGGAGAGTGTTAAACAGAACTTTTAATAGCGCGTGGGGTAATGGAGTGGATGGATCAGTCTAAATCCTGGTCTCTCTCCCCTCCGCATTGGGCGGCTCAGGCATCGGTCTGGTCCCCTGGACCGTATCTTTGGTGGGTCATACACTCAAATCACTTTTTTTTTTGGAACTCAAATCACTAACAAGCTTATAGCTTATAACGGATAACTTACAAATTCATATGACCAAAAAAACTCTGTTTGATAATAGCTTTTTACCATAAGCTTATAACTTATTTCATGAGCTTATAAGCTATTTTTCAGACGCTATTCTAAGGCCCCGTTTGGATAAACAGCTTATATAGATGTTTATAGCATTAGGGCTTATAACATTAGAGCTTACATCATAAGCTTTTATACTTGATAAGTTATTTATGTTTGGATATGTACACTAAAAAGTACTTACATAAATTGAAGTGTTTGGATGTGACATTACATAAACAATTATCAAATTTTTAAATATTTTTCATTTAACAAAAAAATCAAAGAATCGAACCACAATTATCAAGATTTTTTTTGATAAAATTAATTAAGATGTAAAAAAACAATATTATAATATATTAATTATAATTACATATATATATATATATATAT
>Ga0228711_1012412_pt1 | contig 10430 bp, 10 predicted proteins | sample MedpolnodulmetaG_2_FD_177996 | JGI IMG/M metagenome (GOLD analysis project Ga0228711, IMG submission 177996) | Root nodule microbial communities from Medicago polymorpha collected in Santa Monica, California, United States - brown nodules | ecosystem: Host-associated > Plants > Roots > Nodule...
AAAAATTAAATAATATATATATATATATATATATATATATATATATATATATATATATATAAGTAATTGTCATAATATTTTATGATTAAAAAAAAAGTAAATTATCATAATATATTATGAGATAATCTCTAAATTCTAAAAAAAAATTAATATATTAAAGTTAAATTTTTTAAATTTCAAATTTAAATTTGACGATTTCAATATTTTTTCTTCTTCTTAACTTGTGCCCTTATTGCACAAGTATTCTAAAAATAAATCAGAGATTAATATTTGGTGACAAAATAATGTATGACACGTGTAACTCTTTACCACATTTCAATGATAAATGTAATGTGAAAGGTGAATATAGCCAAATTTTTGAGGTAGGTATAACCAATTGTCATTCCTATCTTTCATATCAGGTTTCACTTCTGGCCGTACATTAAGCTAGTGGTCATCTTCTTGCTCATCATACCAGACTTTGGACGAGCTTCTTATGTTTATTATAACCGTAATCGCTTCATGAAACCTAAAATAGTCACATGGAGGTTAAATAACTGCTGGAGGAAATGTTTTGTTGAGAAAGATAACTTTTTAATGCATGTAGAGAGATATATGAAAGAGAATTGAACTGAAGCCTTAGAGAAACTCATTGCTAACAAGGTAAATAATTATGTCGCAGTAGGGAGGCCAAACCTAACAAAGGCTAAAAATATCCAAATACTATAACTCTAGAAGAATGGTATAGGGAAGCATGTATGTGTATGATATATGTCTATATATCTGCACAGGGTTGAAAATTTTAGCTAATTCTTCTTTTTTTCCTATTGTAGAACAAAATGTGTAGGACTGATGCAGAGGCGATAAATGAAATGGTAGCTACTGACAATAATGAAATGATAAAGGTAAAGTTTTGATTTTTTTAAGTTTTGATGTTAAGTTAGTTTTGACATCAATATAGCGACCGCATTCTGCATCAAACCACTGAAATCTTCCACCACCAACAAGGAAAAAAACGGGGCTAAATGGCCCCCTTGTTTAAGCCCTTTTTGAATGTTAATTTCCTTTGTTGGGCTTCCATTTACTACAAGTATCGACATGCTTCCTCCATAAACACAAGCCTTCATCTACGCTACCCACTTCAAGCTAAACCCAACTCTCCCCATCATATACTTCAATAAACCCCAATCTACTGAATCATAAGCCTTTATAACCACCACCCACCACCCCAAAAAAAAAAAAATTCATGATTCTTTTTCTTGGCATAATCTACCAACTCATTTACCACCAACACCTCATCAACCAAATTCATCCATTTTAAAAAAGTCAATTGAGTGGATGAAATAATTGAATTCCTTACACCGGCCAATCTCCTAGCTAACACCTTAGCTAGCAACATATAAAGACACCTTAACAAAAAAATGGGTCGAAAATCCTTCAAAACCATATGAAAGTATATAAAATAAGAAAACATTCCTTTCGGCACCACCTCATTAGCATGGAATTAGTCAAACATAATCCTAACCTCGTCTTTTAGCAAATACCAACACCCTTTCACAAAAGCAAAATTACAATCATCCGGCCCCGGACTTTTATTCTCATCGTCATCTTTGACCACCCTTTCGATTTCCACTAACAAGAAAGGAGCTACCAATGTTTCATTCTCCTCCATGGACAACCTATCAAACATGACCCCATCCAACCTAGGTTGCTCCTCTTTATTTGCAGAAACATGACTAGTAAATACTCTACCACTACTTTGCGAACATCATGGGGCGAAGCTACCAACCCCTCATTTCTATAATTGTAGAGTTTATCACTTAGTTCAAACCATTTGAGCTACCCAACCCCTACTTTAGGCTCAAGTCGACATTTTTAAGAGTTTGACATGACTTATTAATCTACTTAAATGTCTATCACATATTAACATCATACCTTTTGAATAAACTAATGAGCTAATAGATCAATAAAATAAATTTTATATTCCTTAAAAAAAAGATAAATTTTATTTCAAGATCTAACATGATCTTTTAGAGACTCTTGTTTTATAGATATCTTATATGTCCGTTATGGTCTTTATTTATAAGCAAAAGTCAACATAATATTTTGCCCTCAAATATAAGCAAATGATATTTAATTAGGGGCAACTTAGTAAATATACCTCTTATTTTACATGAAAACAAGAAAATTATCCCTTTTTTTCTGTCACGAAAAATTATGATTAATAAGTGTGTGAAACTTTTTTTACGAATTAATAAGTGTGAAATTGTTTTCTTGAAAAGAAGAGTGAAATTGTTTTTTCTTAGTATAATTAAGGCTTAATTGCAGTTTTAGCCCCCTAACTTTCTCAAAGTTGCGATTTTGGCCCCCTAAGAAAAAAACTACAAAACAGCCCCCTAAGTTTTGTACCTGTGGCAGTTTTGGTCCCCAAGGCTGATATTGACTCGGTCTACGCTGACGTGGCACCCTAAGTGAGGTGCCACGTGTTATTTTTTAAATTTTTTTTGGCCTTGGGGGGCCAAAACTGCTACATTTGCAAAACTTAAGGGGCTGTTTTGTAGTTTTTTTTCTTAGGGGGCCAAAATCGCAACTTTGGGAAAGTTAGGAGGCTAAAACTGCAATTAAGCCTATAATTAATTAAGGTGAATTCTAGGGTGAAGGTTCTATCAAGTTTCTCACCCGTGGGCCACTTCAAACAATCATCGAGAGCCACTAGATTGACAAGCGCACATATGATATTATACACTAGATCACACATTTCTAATTTTTTAATAAACTATTTATTTTATTCTTCATCAACCATGTGCAGTATAGCAACGGTTGTAGCGCCCATGAAAAGTTGAGAACTGCTGGCCTCCAACCTCCGCTGTCCTCACAAATCCTTTCAAATCTGAAAGATTCTTCCTTTCATATTCATCCTAGTTTAAATTATAAAGATGAAAGTTTTATTGTTTTAAATTAATAAATCATTGCTGGAATGGATGAGAGAAAGGGGTTATGTCTTTTACTGAATCTTTAAGAGAGAAGTGTTACTAAATTGGATGAAATTAAGGGTGATACTATAGTATATTCGATCATCATTTTTAAAGATTATACCAAAATCACAAAATAAGAATTTTAAAAGAAAAAATAGTAAACTTTTATGATTACTTGAATTTGAGATGGGTTTACAGTTTAGAAAATAAATCAAGATTCAAAATTCTTCTTAGAAGATGGTGATTTGGGGGTTGATAGTAATGATTGTACGTGAGAGGGGGTAGAAGAAAGAAGAAAAAATTATTGTGTGTGAGGTACATCGTAAGATCTGGTAGGACAACACAATCTGATGGTTTACCCTAGATGTCACCATTAATTAAGGTCGGAGACTATTTTATTTTGTAATAATATCGTTAAATGTGTGAAAAACTGATGCAGATAAATAACATAAAATATTCCTTAAAAAACAGAAAATATTAGAAAATTTATGATTATTTTTTTTGTAGGTTTTAGCCCTTTTTAATTAGGGGTGACAAAACTGTCAAGTCAGTTAAGTTGGTACATTTAACCCGTTATTTTAGATTGGCTAAATTGAGGTTTTGAACTTGGTCTTATAAGTTAGCTCGTCCCATTTAATAAACTCTTGGAAAAGTGAGACAATTTAGTGGCGGGGTGGACCACGAGCTAGTTTAACAAAAGATGTCATTTTTTATTGCTTTCACTGAGAAATTGTATAACTTACGATTGTTAGCCTATATTTTCGGATAGAAGTTTTAAATGCGGTCAGACTAAGGTTGACTTTATACTTGAAGAAATAAATATTATTATTTCTCAAACACTTAGTCGAAATTAGACTTATCAAAAAGCATTCAGAACACGCGTTTTGGTTCAACAGGCAAAGTGTATCGAAAACGGTTTTGTTTTGGATAAGATCGAGCCAACGAATATCTTCAAAGAGCGTGTGTCTGGAATTTGAATCGGATGGATATCTATGGTTCGATATTAGCAGTTGTAGTTTTTCAAATCTTACATAGGTAGTTTATTTTCTATTAGTATAAATAGTAGTTTCTCGCAAGAGAAAGAGGTCACAATTCAATCATACAAAAAACTTACACTCAAACTATCCGCATTCAAGAGAGAAACGAGTCACAAGTTGCAATGTATGAATCTGTGTACCAATTTACATTCAATCAATGCAATTTAAGTTTATTTCCTTAAGTATTTTTGCAATTTACTTGTTTACTTCAAGCAATACTTTTTACTCATATTTCAAAAGTAACTTCGATGGATTTAACTGAGTTAAATTCGATAATTTTTTGCAATACTTTGTTATATTATTGAAGAACATTCATAAATTTTTGGAAAGTAAAAGCATAATATGTCCTTAAGATTTACTGGTTGATCTTGCAAGTAACAATGTTTAAACCAGCGGTTGTTTACCAAAAATCAGTGTAAACAAATTGGCATGCCCAGTGGGACCCTTTGTGCATTTGCTTTAGAAATTTTTTACTTTGAAAAACGTACTTGATCAAAATTGTTGTTTCCGTGTTATGTATGCTATTGAGAAGTAAAAAACTACTTCCTGAAATGACACGCCCTGTAAGCCACGCTAATGTTTCGACGAGTGCCGATGGCACGTCAGAAAGGGTAGGCAACCCGCCAGCCCCGTCGGTCGGCACGCAATCAATTCCATCGAGTGGTACAAGTCCGGCGTTGACGTCAATAGGATCAACGGTCATGGCTCAAGAGTCATCACCTGCACATGCAGCGGTTTCGATAACCGCTCCAACTTCGCAAGCCCTCCCAGTTGCGGGAAATTTGTCAACTTATAGGTCTATGCCATATGGCATGCCGACTTCCCTGATGCAAGGCCTACACACAAGCCCATCCACTTTTTCGGAGAATGTGAATGTGTCGTTGCCCCAATTGTTTGACCTTGGGGCAAGCGTTCTTTTTCGAGCGCCCCAACAATCGTTGACTAATGCTTCCTTAGCCGCCTTATGGCAGCAAATGGAGGATAGTAACCATGAAATGGTCAATCAATTGACGCAGCAAATTGGTACAATTATCAACCCGTTAATTCGAGATACCAATAATAGTTATCAAGCATTGTCTGCCCAAATGGAACAGATCGCCAAATTCTTTCGCGCGCCTCCAGTACGGAATACATCGGTGCCTCAAAATCAAAACGCCAGGGAAGCAAAAATTCCTGTAGAGGTTGTAGATAATCAAGTGCCCAGAAACCTGGCACAACAACAACAACCAGTACAACCACAGGCTCAAGAGGAGCCTGAAAGGATCCTAATCATGGTCAATAGACACCAAGACGCATACCAAGTGGTCATGCAAGTCCGTCGAAATAATTACCTGGGCCAAAACAACATAGCAAACGTAGTCGAGACGTTTTTAGCCCATAATGGTTTTAACATAGGGCTACATAGGCCGAATTTTGTGTCGGCTTTATCCGAATACGTTTTAATGTCTGAATTACCCAGGAATTGGAAAGTTCCTAAGTTTTCTAAGTTCGCAGGGGAGACTAATGAATCAACAGTCGAACACATCGCCCGATATTTGATGGAGCAGGCGATATAGCGAATAATGAGAATTTAAAAATGAAGTATTTTCCGAGTTCTTTAACAAAAAACGCCTTCATGTGGTTCACAACATTGCCTCCTCATTCCATTTTTAGTTGGAATCAATTGGAGAAGGCTTCTCATGAACAATTTTACATGGGTCAATCGAAGATTAGTTTGAAAGAACTGGCCAGTGTTCGACGTCGAACGCACGAGTCGATTGACAATTATTTGAATAGGTTCCGACTCCTTAAGGCTAGGTGTTTTACCATAGTGCCCGAACATGAGTTGGTCGAAATGGCCGCTGGCGGCCTTGATTATTCAGTCCGAAAGAATCTGGATACTCAGTATCTTAGGGATATGGCGCAATTGGCCGATAGGGTCCGGCAGGTTGAAAGGCTCAAAGCTGAAAAGGCCAGGACAAGAAGGTTTCCAAAAAAGGAAAAAATAGCCTACGTAGACACGGGCGACAGTGACCCGGATTTCGATTGGGGGTCGGATACTGTCAAAGACAATGAGATTAATCTAGCAGATTATTGTGGCCTTCGAATGGAAAGAATCCAGAAGAACCTAAAAATGATAAATACCCACCTAAGACATATACGTTTGATGTTTCAAAGTGTGACGAAATCTTTGAGCTTTTAGTTGTTGATGGCATAATAATAGTGCCAAAAAATCTAAAGGTACCCCCTTTAGAGCAATGAAAAAAGAGAGGGTTCTGTAAATTTCATGGTTTCTTGGGCCATAATTTGTCTCGTTGTACTCGTTTCAGGGACTCTGTGCAGAAAGCTCTTGATGAAGGGAGATTGAATTTTGGAGATAAAACCAAACAACCAATGCAAGTCGATATTGATCCCATGAAGAAAGTTGATTCCATGTACGCTGAAGTAGTTGATGTGAACATGGTCGACGTCCATGGAGCGGTGAACACGGGAATTCCTACGGGAACTACATTGCCTGAGGAAAGAGCACCAGAGGATGCTGAGATGGCTACTGAAAGCCACCCATTTGAAGATACAGTGGTTACTAAAGACCAACTGGCGGAGAAAATGACGGAGGCATACCCAAAGGTTGAGGAAGATTTAATTGACTTTCTCAACAGGTGCAAAATTTCTAACATAAACGCCGTGCTCTTCCCTAGGTGAAGCGTGGTCTTTGACAAGGAAGCTGCAAAGTCTGTAGAGGGTTTTTAGCCAAGGCCAAAGAGGAAAGGCAGGTGGACCGATAACCGTCAAAAGTTTGGTTTTAATAAAAGAGGCGTTCCCTATAGAATGGGGCCTGTAGAGAAGGATGCCAACAGGAACCAAAGGAAAACTTTCAATCCTCCTGCAAAATCTCCAACAGACACGTGGGCTGCAGAGAAGGATGCCAACAGGAACCAAAGGAAAACTTTCAATCCTCCTGCAAAATCTCCAACAGACACGTGGGTGTTTTCCGGCGGCAAGAAGTCTGGCCATTCTGCTCCACCGACCATGTGGGTGAAGAGAATTGTCACTGCTCCCAACCAGAGGGAGGTATCGAATCCTAATCGATATGCTTACAACAACAATTACAAAGGGAAGCACCCCATGACCAAGACACAGTGGCGTAGATATCAACGCCAGAAAAAGGCAGATGCCTCGAAAGGCATGACTGACACTGGCAAGACCAGAGGAAAACAGGTGGCGGTCTTCGAAATGGTTAAGAAACCAGCCAGTGAAAGAATTTTTCCCCTTTTGTCGACCGTTGTGCACCAGTCCCCAAAGGAAGACAAGGAAATGACTTCAAATTTCTCTGATTCTGGAAATAGGATCGATATAATTTGCAACGTTGTATCAATCTTACCAGTTGATTACGATGTTATCTCTGAGGTCAACGATGTCGAAGTTGATTTCATAGAGGAGATGGCTAACCACAAGCCATTATGCTATTATGTAATGAACGATGGATGTGTTGAAAACCAGCATGCCATTTTTGAAAAGCCTTACTACACAATGAATCATCACCTTAAGCCTCTTTTTATCCAAGCCAAAATAAACGGTGTTGGTGTGAATAAGGCCCTTGTAGATGGCGGTGCTACTGTAAATTTGCTACCCCAGTCACTCTTGAGTAAAATTGGCCTCTCTGACACCGATCTGAAACCTCATAATGTGGTTCTCACTAATTATGAAGGAACGACCAGAAACTCGCTTGGTGATGTTGAAGTGGAATTAATAGTAGGAAGCGTCAGTAGAACAACCATGTTTATGGTGGTCCCGTCCAAGGCCAACTTTAATGTGCTTTTGGGAAGGGAGTGGATCCGTGGAGTGGGGGCAGTGCCTTCAACGTTACATCAGAGAATCGCTATATGGAGAGGAGATGGTTTGGTGGAGAACATAGAAACAGATCAAAGTTATTTCCTGGCCGAAGTGAATAACATTAACAAGAGTAACTTCGACAAACATTTGGCGAATATTTCGCCATGTACATCTCTTGGCCCCAAGTATGAGGTTCAAGACAACGAGATGTTTTCCATGAGGTTGCACCCGAGCGCCGGTTTCGTTTGGGAAAGGGAAGTGGCTGATCAAGGATACGTGGTGGTTGATCATGGGGAAGTTCCCCCAGCAGAAGACAATGTGCTCGGGACGTGAGCGTCAACCTATAGGAAGAGGATAGACAGTCCTGCATATGCGATTCCACCAACTGGGTGGGATGTAGACGAGTGAACGATGTCCATCCCCAGTTTCTGGGATGAAATTACGGCCTATGTGGCCGAAAATAAAGAACATACGGCCAGAGAGGCCGAAAATCCACCAGGAATGGTGATCGAAACTTTGGCAGGAGATTCCAATGATGATGTCATCTACGATCAAAGGTTAGACTGTATATATGATGACGAACCTTTAGGCTTCGAAGAAGATCCACTAGGATCCGCGACGAAGATGAGAGCGCAAGACCCCTTGGAGGAACTGAATTTAGGGGACGACCTTGTTAAAAGGCCGACTTACGTTAGCGCAGAAGTCACCAAAGAATTCAAAGAACGAATTGTGGAGCTCCTAAGAGAATATAAAGAATGTTTCGCTTGGGATTACAACGAAATGTCGGGTCTGAGCCGGGAAATGGTGGAATTGAAATTACCCATTCGACTAGACAAGAAGCCAGTGAAGCAGATTCCTAGAAGGTTCTCCCCACAAATTCTGTCGAAAATCAAGGAAGAAATCGAAAGGCTCTTGAAAAGCAAGTTCATTAGAACTGCCAGGTATGTAGATTGGTTGGCAAATATAGTCCCTGTTAAAAACAAAAATGGTACTATTAGAGTCTGTATTGACTTTAGGGATTTAAATTTGGCTACTCCCAAAGATGAATACCCTATGCTTGTGGCTGAAATGCTAGTTGATTCGGCAGCAGGATTTGAATATTTTAGTATGCTAGATGGTTACTCATGATATAATCAAATTTTTATTGCTAAAGAAGATGTATCGAAAACCGCATTTCGATGCCCAGGCGCACTAGGCTGTTATGAATGGCTAGTCATGCCATTTGGCTTAAAAAATGTCGGGGCTACATATGAGAGAGCAATGAATTCTATGTTTCATGATTTCATAAGAAAGTTCATGCAGGTTTATATAGATGATATAGTGGTAAAATCATCTTCGGAGCATGATCACTTGAACCACCTTTGCCAATCGTTCGAACGAATGAGGCAGTATGGTTTAAAAATGAATCCTTTAAAATGTGCGTTCGGTGTGTTTGCAGGTGACTTTTTAGGTTTTGTTGTGCATAAAAAAGAAATCGAGATCAATCATAACAAAACCAAAGCAATCATGGAGACTAAAGCTCCTTCGACAAAGAAAGAGTTGCAGTCCTTGTTAGGAAAGATAAATTTCCTTAGAAGGTTTATATCAAATCTAAGTGGCAGGGCGCAAACTTTCTCGTCACTACCCCGCTTGAAGAAAGACGATGTGTTCAAATGGGAGCCAGAGCATCAAAAAGCTTTCGAGGAAATTAAGTCATATTTGGCTAACCCTCCTATCCTTTCGCCTCTGCTTAGAGACAAGAGCCTGAAACTGTACATAGCAGCGTCTGAATGTACTATAGGAAGTATGCTAGTGCAAGAGGATGAAAATGGCATAATAAGAGCCATCTATTATCTTAGTAGAGTATTGAACGATACCGAAACAAGATATCATCCGTTTGAGAAATTGTGTCTTTGTTTGTATTTCTCTTGTACAAAACTGAAGCATTATATAAAACCTTTTGATGTTTATGTTTATTCTCATTTCCATATAATCAAACATGTTGTCAAAATCGATTCTACACAGTAGAGTTCGTAAATGGGCCTTGGCACTCACAGAATACTCGTTAACTTACAAATCGTTAAAATCCGCTAAAGGCCAAATTGTGGCCGATTTTATCACTGATCATTTGGTGATCGAACCATCATTGAAGGGTGTTAGTGATCAACTCTAGAGACTTTATTTGGACGGATCCAGCCATAAAAATGGCACAGGGATCGGAGTAGTAATCATATCACCCAAAAATGTCCCAACAACATACAAACTTCGACTTAACCAACTTTGCTCGAATAACGAGGCTGAACACAATGCTTTGATTGCTGGGTTAAAGATTCTTCTCGAACTGGGGGCAAAAAGCGTTGAGATAAAAGGGGATTCAAAATTAGTGTTAAACCAATTACCGAAAGAGTATAAATGTGCTAAAGAAAGCCTGATTATGTACTACGCTGCTGTAAACGCACTACTCAAACGTTTCACCCATATAGTAATACAACACGTTCTCCGGAGGGAGAACCAAGAGGCGAATGATCTGGCCCAGACAGCTTCAGGCTACAAATTTTTGAAAGAACAAATGCAGGAACCTATTGAGATTAGGAGCAAGTACAATTCAAGGGAAGCCTCTCCTAAGAAATTGTTAATACAAAAACTT
>Ga0228711_1012423_pt1 | contig 10421 bp, 4 predicted proteins | sample MedpolnodulmetaG_2_FD_177996 | JGI IMG/M metagenome (GOLD analysis project Ga0228711, IMG submission 177996) | Root nodule microbial communities from Medicago polymorpha collected in Santa Monica, California, United States - brown nodules | ecosystem: Host-associated > Plants > Roots > Nodule...
TAATTTCCCTATAAATTGTATTAGAAAATTACGACAGTAAATTTTGCAATATAAGGGTAACTACTCCCTCCGTCCCATATTATAAGTAAAAAAAAATCGCACTTATTAAAAAAACTAAAACATAGTAGTTTGTAACATAGTTTTTTGTGTTATCTTTGAAATAAGTTTTATAGGAAGATGTAAAAACAATTTTCATTGGTAGTTGATTATAGAGAAAATGAAAAAGAGAGCAAATTGAATGCATTTTGCATTTAATTCCAAAGATAATTTTTTGAAAAACATAATTAAATATTATAAAAACTAGTCTTTTTTGCTTATAATTTGGAACAAAGAATATGAGTTTTTTTCCTTATAATTTGGGACGGAGGGAGTACTTCGGGAATATTTAGATAACACTGATAAATAAATAATAATAGAATGAGAGACACAATTGAATTTTATTTTTTTTGATAGAACACAATTTAAACTATAACTGTCTTAGGTTGGATTTAAACTCTATTAAACACTAAACAACCGAGCTGAAACTTCTTGAGTAGATTTAATTCACAATTTTAATAAGAAACTGGTTTAAAGTAAATGTTCACGACGGGTTTAGCTGTCACAATTGCTTATTTGTATGTGCCTCAAGCAGCTTCAAACTGCAATGCTTAAAAAAAAAAAAAATTGCAGAGATTTGAGTGGGTCGAAAGCCGGTGTAAATGTATTTTTTAGTAAAAAACATGTAAGGGCCAAATTGTGGAAATTCTGCTATTTACCCAAATAGTTTTGCTCATTTCCAAAGTAAATGTTCAAAATACCCCTACGCATGTTAACTCACGCAGCGTGAGTTAATTCACGCTATGTTATTTATGATAAAACCAGCGTGAGTTAACTCACGCTGAGTTTTAGTGTGTTTTTTTTTTTTGCGTGACTTAAGTCACACAACGTGAGTTAACATGTGTAGGGGTATTTTGGACATTTATCTTGGGAATGAGCAAAACTGTTTGGGTAAAGAGCAGAATTCTTGTGGTTTTACCCAATAGAGAGGCCTTTGCGTTCTAAATTGTGGAGCCCTTGACGATCAATATGCGATCGATCCATTCCACTTGGAGAAACTAAATTATGTGATAAATGATTATTGTAATTGGAAGATGATTGTCAATTGTCTACCCAAATTTATTTTCATCTTGATAGCAAAATTGAAGGCTCCAACCAACAAAACCAACAATGTTTCACTTTGAGATCTTTATACAAATGAAAACTTTGGTTAAAAACTGGCTTATAATGTTATCTCAGGTTTGGATAATGACACTACTAACGTGCCTCCTTTGTTCAAATAGGTTTGGAAGGGATCCACTTGGATACATGGAATACCATACTCTCTAATCCTTCTAAACATGTTGTTACGATACAGAATCGATACACTCGCAACTTTCACTTCCAACTTCTTCTCTATGCGTCTTTTCTCGTATGCACCTCCCACGGTGGAGAATTCAAGTGAACCACATCCACTGCCAAGCAAATTTATATGTTCATGCTTTAGCTTTGAGAGGTTATGTTGTTGATTAATGTCTTTATGTTTTAGATGCTATTCATGCTAGTATTTATTTACTTCATGACAAATACTCAAGGCTTTAATATGTGTTTCGTCCTGCAATTAAGGGTCATTTAAAAATTGGTCCCTGTAATCGTTAATTTTGGCAATCTGCCCTCGCAAATATTAATCATTTAAAATTTCGTCCCTTGACCCACTTAATGACTGCCACGTCACCAGATTAGCCAACCACTTGTCTGACTCAACAAAAGAGCACGGGAATGGACAAAAATACCCCTCTTCATCTGAGACCAAACCAAAATGAACTTTATACCCTTCCTTCATTATCTTCAAAAACCCCCCTCTTCCTATGCCGGGGAGGGTTTCCAATTTTACCATTCTTCTTCGGCAGCCTTCATCCCTCCATGACTCTTCATCTTCTTCATCCTTGTATCCACCACAACACCACACCTTTAGCCTTTATTCTTCAATCCAAACCCAATTTTTGTTGATTTTTCTGGGTTTGTGACATTTCTCCCTCTTCTCATTTTCTTCATGTCTTCTTCAACAACACCATCAAATCTGGAATTACAAATAGCATCTCTTTTACACTAGGTATGTGAACCTTTGGATCCTCCATTAGAACACAAACAGTGAAGCATGTTACCACTTAACTTAACCCATCTTTATTAATCTCTAAACAAGTACAAACCCATTTGATCAATTCCCAAATCAAATGTAAAAATTGCAACTTTTCCCTCTTCCTATCGTTGTTGAATCTGGGTTCGAGTTTGTCTGGCTCAAATTTGAGATTCTAATTTTAATTAGTTTATCTTTCCTGTCTTCACCATTGTTATGCGATTCAAGCTGTTGTGCAGTTCCTAACAGTATCTTTGTCTTCGAAACCATATTTTCTCAATTCGATTTTGAGATTTTGATTTAGAGTTTGCTTCTTCTAGTGTCGTTTAAGTTAGGGGAAAAGGAGAAGAGCTTCTTCCATTTTGTTCATTCGATTTTGTTCTGTTTGTTTTTCTGGGTTGTTTGTGATTCTGGATTAAGCTGAATCAGATTCCACGGGCATTTTTGTCATTTTGCATGCATATGAATCAATAAGCAGTGCCATATCATCAAATTACTTACGTGGCAGTGATTAATTGGGATGAGGGACGGAATTTTAAATGATTAATATTTGCGAGGGCAGATTGCCAGGATTAACGATTATTGGGACCAATTTTTAAATGACCCTTAATTGCAGAGACAAAACACATATTAAAGTCAATACTTAAAGGGATAACATGTATCTTCAGAGTTGTACCTAGGATTTGTTTTTATTTTTGCTTATGATATAAAAAATGGTTTGTACACATTGCATGTGTGTCTTTGTCAACATTGATATGTTCGTCCGGTAAGAATTCAACTCAAATCCCACAAAGATCTAAGTTCAATTTATTTTTCTGTCAATGTAAGAACCTCATCAGTGGATATTGTTAACACGCTCTCTGAAACAATGAGGACGGTTCTCAATCCATATATTATTAATTGTATCCGTAAATTAAAATGAAAGACATATATGAGAAAAAACATTGACCGATTTTCTTTTAAGGTTGCTTACATAAATACATAAAAATGTGTTCTAAATCTGTGGGAGTGAATACAACTTTGCATTGTGTCCTACACATGCCCACAAAAAGGGAAAGATAGCAAAAAATGATCATAAAGGTTTTGTGTGTATGTCGTGTCGTTTGAATGTTATTAGGGGCCCAGTAGGTCAACATCTGGAGCTATGCTGTTGTATTTTGGTAATTGGTTGTAAACTAGATGCAACAATCTCTACATTGGCCATATTCTTCTTTATGATGAAATTTGTGAGGTTTGTGGAGCTTGCTGTCTTTTTCTTTGATAGAACTTCTTTCAGGAGCAAGGACAAACCTACATTTTGTTTATAATAAAGAGAAAAATCATCACTTTACTTATTATAGATAGATTGTTCTGTGTATGTGTGATTCCGTGTTTAACTTTGCATACAAAAAGCTAGAAACAATTATTTTAATTTGTGATAATAAATTACTCCTAATTAGCTGCATAGTTTCTATGAATTTAGCTGATATTGTATTATATATGTAACGTCGAAGTTCGAACCATGAATTTCTCATTTATTCATGAATTTATAGCCACTAAATCATTTGACAAAAATAAAAAATTAATTAGCTACACCGGCACACCGCTGTAATGGATTCAATAATCTATTACAGAGAACTAAGCAACACAAGAGAAATCATCCTTAAGTACATGATAGAAGTGAAATTGAAAGATAAAAAGGATAAAAGGGAAAGGAGAATAAGAACTAGAACTATTAGAGAAGGAGAAGGAGAATCAGAATTTCATTAACATCTTCAATACATTCTTTCAACGCCTTCTTTCCCTTATATATGCCTTGTTCACTCCTTGTTGTACATCTTTCATCCAATACTTGCCCACGTGTACAACTATGACAATTTGTTAGCTTCATTTGATGACATGGTTTTCTCAATTCTCTATTTAGAATCATTACAACCGCCGTGATAAGTTTTAGTGTTTTACAAATAAAAACTTTAGACAAGATGAATTCCGAAGTTTATTAAGATGTGAGGAAACTCGAAACTCAAATATAGTTTTATAAGTATACCAAAAATCATATTAAGCTCATCTTTTCAAAAAAGTTAAATTCTGAATTAGCTTAATAGTAGGAGTTTTTATAAATATAGCAAATACATACCAAAAATCAAGATCCAACATAAGTTGCTAATAAATATTTATTTATTTCTTTAAAGAGTCTAAGTTCTTTAACTATCAAAATAAGTTGGAATTTTCGGTCCCATAGGTAGGACGTTATCACTTATGTTCGAATCCCGATACCTCCATTTTGTATGTGTGGGTTTATGATGGTTTTGTCATTTCGTCTATCTACTAAAAAAAATATAGTTGAAATTCTCGTTACATCCACTCTTTTGACATATTTCATCTTTTCGTGCAAGAGATGATTGGAGCATCTTAAACTTACACTTTGTTTGTATCGGTGAAGTATGATCGAATGGAATTGTATCAAGTTAAATTTCATACTTTTGATTTCTAAAATATTGATAGAGTGACATGGAACATATGAAATCCATCCCATCTCATACCATAATTTCCTTGTATTTTTCATTTCGCCCAATTTAAGAGGTATGCAATAGAATGAAGTCTCTTAATTACATAATTAACTTTTTATCCTATTTTTCATTTCATATGTGAATCATTCGTTTCTCTGATTCTTCTTCACATCAAGCTGCACATACCCCGCAATCATCAAGTTTTACCACACTGATTGCACGCAGCTCCTCAAACACATACTTCCCTTCTCCAAATGCACAACAACACACTTAGAAATACAATAAAGCACTCACAATGCCAAATCTCTCATGGCCAAATTTCAAAATGAGGGAACAAACATGTGCTCAAGAAACAAAGAACCAGCGCATGTACATCTAAGCATTTTTTTGGTTTTTTTTATATATCATGAGGTTCATATTACACAATTGAAAATGATCACAATATAATTGTTTGTTAGTAGAGGGTAAAAACAATTGTGGTAAGGAAGAAGAGAGTTTATATAAATTATACCGTTTTAATTATTTTGATAAAAGATAATATTATTTGATTTTATATAATAAAGGGTAAAAATGGAATTAAAAAATCATAATGCATTTTATTTCATCCATTTTTCAAACAATAGAATAAGAACTTTGATCCGTCACGTCATAAAGTATCTAAACAATGAAATGAAGTTTCTGTTTCAGTTCGCTCTATTTCTCTCCACTCGATTATGTCTTTGTTTTATTATGTTTCATCAATTCAAACATAGTAAGACTCTCTTTCCTTAATGAGTTGGTGATGAACATCTTTTGATCTAAAATGAATTGTTATTTTAACAAGTTATATCCTAACATGAATTTTACAATATTTTTTTGTGCATATGAATTTTACAATTTATGAGGCCGTTCTGTTAATATCTTTAAACATTGTTAAAATTTTATTATTGTTATTAGAAAAATGGTAGCAAGTGTCTTTGCGGCATTGTTCAAGCATCATGTTGGGGTCCCTTGGAGAATGAAGACACGCTAGCAGAACTGTACGGCTTATTGTATGCAGATTAAGTGTGCTCTCATGTCCTTACTCCTTAGAGAAGGCAACATGGTGGCAGATGCTTTGGCCAAGCATGGTCAGAATCTGGCCCCTTGTTCCTCTCAGTGGTGGGAATACCCTCCTTCTTTCATTGCCTCTCTCCTTGTTAAGGATTCTTTAGGCTTACCTTAACTAGGTATCATATGAATTAATTGTTGTAAGCGGTTCAGGCTGCTCCTGGTTCACATTTATGCATTACTATCTTTATAAAAAAAACATTAAAAATTATTTAGTTATGTTTTCTGGATGTGTTTTCAAGACAAAATTTCTTTTTGTGGTTTCCGTAAACAATGTTCTTGGGGTATATGTTATCAAAACTCTTGTTATTATTATTATTAGAAAAATGTTAAGGAATCAAATATAATAGTAGTATTTGCATTGAAAGTTGTGCAGTCGATGCATCAAAAATTTAACAAGTTTCATTTTAAACTTAATTTTTTTTTCTTTTGGTTTCCTTAATGATTATCATTAAAAACATAATAAAAATCTAATAAATTGATGTCCCTTTGAGTTTAACTCAGTTTGTAGGGACATTATTACTATTACTTTTGACATTAAAAACCTAATAAATTGTGTACATGTGAGTTTAATTCACTTTGTAGGGATATTGAATAATATATACAGGGATTGGAGTTCAAACTTTAGACATTCCATTATATATTCATCTAAAAAGGTGAATTTCTACCCGCTAAACAATTTGATAAAAATAATTGGGCCAAAATTTTGACACTTAACCATGTCTATGCTATTCTTATCCAAGATATAAAAATTTTGCTTCACCACACCTATGTTACGGTTTCTCACACTCTTGGAGAGGGGAATCAGTGAGCAGACTTCATGGTAATGCTTGGAGCTTCTTCTGATATTGATCTTCTTCTTCACGAGTTGCTCCCTACTGGTTTTGACAATCTTCTCAAAAGTGATGTCGGTGACACTTTATTCTTTAGGAAATAGTTAGCTATTTTTGTCTGTTTGTTCTTTTTCTTCTTGCCTTTATCTTTGTAAACAAAAAAAAACTTATAAAAAATTCATTGTGTATTGCACCTACAAATTAACTTAAGTGAATTTTTAAATAATACAAAAGTTTTTGTCAAATAAAATTAAAAAATTTTATGTTAGTTTTGAAGAATAGAAAACTAACATTTAAATGCAAAATTATACAAATTATTAGGGATTGATCGTCTATCCATCATGACAATTTGTTAATTAATTTAACCAGCCTTTACGACATTACCAAATCCATATAGAATTTTGCTCATTCTAATAAGTAAGATGTAGGCCATAGCGAGAAGGAAATTGGTTTTAGGCTCCACTATTTGCTCTCGGGCATTTTAAATTGACGAAAATACTCTCAGGGACAGTAGTTAATTGATGTAGGGCATTTTACGGTAGTTAATTGGTGTTGCTAGAACGGTAGTTAGCTATTATTGGCTACGACAGTTAACATAAGTTCCATAGAGAAAACAAATTTCAAGCAAGAACACGTGCAGGGGGTATTTAAAGACCACTTAATACATTTGTACAGAACAAGGGCAAATAGTTATTAAAAAATGAGAATGCTTATGATCATAATTAGACGAGACCACTGAGTATTCATGCAAGACAACAACAAGAACATACATTAAACTTAATTCAACATCGTAAACTACATAATAAAACACAACATATACATCGCAGATCAACCAAACTAACTTCTTCATCTGGTTCCTCAATTCAAACCCCCTGATTTCTTCGTAGGTCCTAGGTTGAATCAAACTTTCCCAAATATATTCGAAAGATTCGACCAAGGAAGCGTTCAACTCGATCATTCATTTAGTATTATACTAACTAAATATTGAGAACATGGTTCTCATGTCGTCGTCGTTCCTCAGCTTCATCCAGGTGGACTAAACACTTCCATCTCAATCAATCGATGGACGACAATACTGAACACATTCCACCCTCCTCGTGTATTTGTGATTGATTCAACAGTTGATTCGGTCCAATATCCTTTAACCTAGACAATGTGACATTAACCTGAATCCTGAACAGTTTAGCGCCCCCCGCCCCGTTGTAGTAAATTGTGACTAGTTTAGTGGTCATTTTTTTTGTGTGTTTTACAACAAATGAACCAAACACGTCAATTTATATATGATTATGTGCGTTGTGGAGCATACAAACTTTCAATGCAAACCGAACAACTCAAAAAATCCTTACAACGGTGGTTCACTACCGCTATTGCCTACGACAATCAATTGCCGCTCTAAGAACAGAGGCAAAAACACACATTGTGACAAAAACTAAGTTTTTATGTGTTTTTTTTTTTGCCACAACTTCATGCATTCAATCATACATAAAATCAAACATAAATTATTGAAAAACAATTTCATTCGTTCAAAAGTTGTTTAGGTAACAGTGACATTAAACCAAAACCAAATAAAAACAAATTCATCATTTGCATTAAACCAACTGCAACCAACTAAAAACGATGCTCTCATTCATGGTGCTCTAGCTTGCCTCAACTACTTCATTCTTCTGGGAAGCGTATATGCAGTGACTAGGAGCATCTGAGCCTTAATCCTCAACAAAACATCATGTAGGTCTTCGTATGTATTACCATCTTCCAACCCCTCATCCACCATGTTCATGACACTCATGATGATCGTCAATGTATGAGAAGTATCCTTAGCATGTTCATGCTCAATGATTACCTCTTGATTCGTCAGGTACTGGTTTGGGTGGGTTTACCTTTTTTGCCACTCTCTCTATGTACGCTACTGATTTGGGTAGTTCTGCCTAGCCTAAGCCTCCTATATGAATTGTCAGCCATATATATATATATATACAACAGAAAAAAATTCATTGAGGCATTTTGTCAAATACTTGGAGAGCAAAATATACATATTTGGTTCATTGTGTTATTTCAATTTATAAACTGCCACATTGTGCTTAAACTTAGTTTGAACAACATTCACAATGCAAACATGCAAGCATTTCATCATAAACTACCAACAAATCAACAATTTCATTAACCATAAACACCATCATATGACCAATTTAAACAAAAAACGCTAAGATATAAAACTAAGAATGTGAATGCTAAGGGATTACGAACACTTGCTTGTTATATAATTGGTAAGTTTCTTGGCTTTGAAGAAATTGGATGAAGGTTGAATTGTCGGAGTTTGGAGGGAGTTGGTTTGTGTTTTAATCAAAAGTGGGAGTTGCTGCTTTGGAATATTACTGAAACACAGCGACTAGCATTGAGCGAATGAAAATTAACTATCATCGATCGTGAACGACAGTCAATTGTCACTGGGGGATAAAAATGTCATTTTGAGGTGTATGAGAGCAACCCTATGGTGCCAAAAGAGCAATTTTCTAGCGAGAAAATCAAACTTGCCCGATCTCTAATGACTAATATACTAACCATAGAGACATTTTTTTCCAAGATGAAAGAATGGTTTCTTGAAAACTTTACATCATACCTCCTAAATATAGATCTACCCCCACAATTTAATGTAAACCCATTTTTCCCAATATACAAGGGTATTTTTGTTTGTTTTGTATCTTATCTCAGTCCATGATGAACAAAGGAAATGAAGCGTCTTTTCGATTATACATTGAAAAATATAATTAGTAAATGTTAAGTTGATTTTAATTTTTTTTGGTAAAATGAATTATTTGTAATATGTTAATCACTAATTTTTCATTTAGTGAAAATCATGTCATTATTTTGATCATCTATATATTAAAATATTTGTTTAATAGAAATTTATTTCAGATTATTTTGCTCCAGGCAAACACTTTTTTTTTTGGACAAAAACAAAAACAATATTCATTCATTCAAATGATAGATTACATCAAATACAAATATCGCTAAGAACGTAAAAGGTGAATCTGCGAACAAACTCACAACACCCAAGTTAATAGCATAAAAAGGCAAAATGCCTACAAATAATATGATAAAACCTAAGTCACCGAAATTCACATGCTTCTGGGTCTTCAACGTTGACGCCCAAATCATTGGTTGAATTTATAATTGACTGATGCTGATCTTTCAATAGGAAATAAACGAACACTGTGACTAAACGTGAAATCAAACGTCGTACAAGACGACAAACAACACAACGTCGTACTTAGACGACGAAATCACAAAAAAGCAAAAAAAAGTTTAGAGAGAAGCTGGAGTTTCTCTCACTAGAAAACTAGGATCGGCTGTTCCAGGCAAACACTTATCATGTGCCAAGAGTGGTTTTTCGCTCAATATCAACTTATAATGATATATTAATAATGATTGTTCTCAAATATCAAAAAAATGACAGAAAGAAAATAAAAGAACGTATCATAACACAACTCAAGAAAAAATCGTGATCGATGTCTATTAACAACCAAAAAATAACATCACGTGCGAAAATTGTTACCATAAACTTCCACGGGGACCACCCTCGATACATCTACACTCTCCAAGTAACACCTAACTACATCTCACAACACTTTAACACAAGAGTATTAAAGAAGAAACAAATAAACCAAATGTAAGTTTAGAGTGTTTCTGATTGTTGCATTGTGACAAAAATATCTCTCTCTCTCTCTCTCTATCTATATATATATATATATATATGACACCTCAATCTTTATCAACCAATATCAACAATCTTCAGCTTCATTGAGAATAATATATCTTCTTCCATTGTAAACACAGATAATCACAACTGAGAAAGAACTA
>Ga0228711_1012425_pt1 | contig 10420 bp, 3 predicted proteins | sample MedpolnodulmetaG_2_FD_177996 | JGI IMG/M metagenome (GOLD analysis project Ga0228711, IMG submission 177996) | Root nodule microbial communities from Medicago polymorpha collected in Santa Monica, California, United States - brown nodules | ecosystem: Host-associated > Plants > Roots > Nodule...
ACTTGATATACAATCAGAGATATTCACAATACAATACGAAACAGAACAGACTCTGTTTTTCTAGACACTTAAGAATTCTAAGATATGAACAATTGAAAGAATTCTCTAAGTTGTTGATGTTTTGTTTACGACGTTTTACACAGAGTATTGGCCTTTTTGCTTGTATGTTTTTTTTTTTTATTCTCTAAGTCTTCATCCCTATTTATAGAGGATTTGAGAGACGTTGGGAATTTAACCGTTACATCAACTTGTCTTGCTTTGAAACTTTGATTCTTCACCATTGATCTTTTGCCTGATTTGATATTTGTCCTTTGAAGAACTAATTTCAAATCCATTCCACTTGAAACGCAACAAAGTCTGCAACAATGTTACTGTTAATGTTGTCTTGATGTAGAGACAAAGTTGCAGAGATGGTGGTTGCAGAGTTCGTGGTTGTACACTTCGTACATTGTACTTTGTCAACTCTGGTGAAGTAGCTTCCGACAAGATGCTCCTGATGACCATTGCTTCTGATGACCTTGCTTCTGATGACATGTTTTCAGGAGCTTTTCTTTAGACTCGTTTCTTCAGACGCACTTCTTCAGACGCATTCTTCCAGACGCTCTAAGCTTCAAATAAAATTCCTTTGCTCTTTGACTTGTTCAATCAGAATCTTTGTGAATAGTACTTTGATTTTGGATCCTGTATACTTGAACAAATTGTTTAGCATATCCAATTGATAATTTTTAATACCTTGTTATCATCAAAACTCAAGAGGTGATTTTGAGAAACACCCTTTGTTCCAACAGTGTTCACCAAGTGTTGGACTTTGGGCTTTGATTTCTTCCCAATTTTGTTTGATTATCTTTGTTTAACTATTAAATTAAAATAAAAAAACTATAAAATTGTATACGTAGATAATTGGTTGACACTATCAGATTACATGCAAATATACCAACTGATACAATATATTTTCTTATCTTCATCATTTTTATACTAAGATCATAAATCCCCTTTAATTATTAAAATGCATCTCTACATAATTTTAGAGTTGAATATCCAATGTCAATAGTTGAATAGGAGAAATTTCTTAAGGATAAACTTGAGTTAAACGAATCAACTTCTTCTTATCAAATGTTGAAAATGTATTTCTTGGACTTGAACAAACTACACAAAGAGGCAACTCAGTAGTCAATATATATTTAACAACACAAGTACCCCACTAATCTTCACTCTCATGCATTTATTCTCAAATCCGTCATTGGTAATGAATTGGTTAACCTTTGCTGTAGTAAATATGGACGACATCACAATGACGAGATAATCTCTTTATAAAATGTGATTTTTTTAGTTAAAATACTTAACAAAGTTGAACTGGAGGATGTGGTATGAATGAAGATATAAATAATTCATATATCATATGTGATTCCTTTCTCCACCCAGACTCATTTGACTTTGAAAAATTAGTTGGTTATGTCGTGCATGAGTTATTTGGGAAGAAAGAAACATGCACATTTTTTAACATGAGGAGGAAACTTTCCTAACCTTATTCAAAAAAGAATAAGCTACATTCATTTTATGTTATCGCATTTGTTAATTTAAAGAGTTTTAAATCATTCAACTGTTTTACTTCAAATTCATAACACTATATTGATTTATAATTTGAGAATTGTGAAGGAAGAAATGTAATGTTATATTGATCAAAATTGTATGTGATGATAATTACTTAATGGCACCATACAAGCCTTGTTGACATAGATTCATCCAAAACAAAACATTTGGTATTTTTATCAAAAACATTAATGGAAGATTAACAAATCGATTCAACAGCACAAAAGCATCAACATTCAACAAAAAAACATTAACATTTGCATATAAAGTAACTTCTTAAAAATATAGGGAATACCTTGTGAACTTGAATGGATTCAGAAATTGAAAAGGTGTTTAGCTAAAAAACTTGAGTGGTAAAAAATGATGTTTAACTAACTAGTAGGTAGAAGTAAATACAAGAGCATGAAAGAAATCACGTAGAGTTTTACTTTTGCCTATGTTTAGAAATGGTAAGGCTTACAAATGAAGGCCTTTGACAATGATAGACATGTGCTCGACCTTGGTTTGGCCATCATATATTCAAACATATGAAATACATGCGCACCTACTATCAAATTCATCTATCATAACTCTGTTTAACAAAACAAGGTTTAATGTTAAAGTGTGATTAAACATCGATTATGATGCATTGGTACATTAGATAGATGTGGTCATTTTAAAAAAAAAAATAGTTATAATTGTTGTTAACAAAACAATGTTTAACGTTTATTAAAAAAAACAATGTTTAATGTTAACGTGTGTTTAAACATCAATTATTAAAATCAGTTTATTTCTCGTTCGTTGAACAAGTATGAAATGCTAGTATCAATTTATTTGATGTTTAGGAAGAATCAATTTAAGATACAGATAATGTGCATAACTATTTAAAACATAAACTTAAATAATAAGGTTTTTTTCTTCATTAAAGTAATGATAAGAGTTTATTTTTTCAAGAAAATAATACTCTCCTGTTACACAATTAGTGATCTATTTCTCTATTTAACACGAATTAAGAAAAATGTTTAAATATAAGAGATGATACTCACTAATTTTTTTAAGGTAAATGCAATATATATATATATATATATATATATATATATATATATATATATATATATATATATATATATATATATATATATATATATATATATATATATATATATAGATAGATAGATAGATAGATAGATAGATAGATAGATAGATAGAGGACATATACTACGAGAATGTCTATTTTATACGAGAATAGTGAGGATAATTATCAACCATTAGATTAATAATAGATGATCTAGATTAAAAAGTCCTATTTTAAAATACATGCACATCTCCCTATTCTATCAATTTTCATAAACTCATTCTCTCATCTTCCTGATTCCTTCGCAACATCCGATTGAAAACAATGACTTCTAGTTCCATCAAAATTTAAATGCAGATATCATTTAAATTAACAACGCATATAACAATGGCTTCTAGTTCCATCAAAATTTAAATGCAGATATCATTTAAGTTAACAATGCATATAGTTGTCCCTTGTTTTTTCATTCTTAGTGTTTTTTCATTCCTCCATTAACAATTTCTTTCATTCTTGCATTTACGTTGCCCCTTATTTTCATTTCTCAACAATGCATGTATCAAAAGATTTGTGTTACCTTTAATATTTAATTTTTTGGTTGATTTGCTTATTCAAATTAAGACCTATAGAACTATTAAAAATCCCCAATTCATGAAATTGGATTTAACCTAAAGACATAGAGACAATGGAAAACAAGAAATCAATTTCAATCCAATACACAAACAAAAGGAGAAACATAGACAGACCCATTGGGTATTATTATTGCGTAATGAACAAAGAGATAGATAAAGCGATCGTGATGGGTATGAGAGAAGTTTTGTTGAAGAGAAGGGTGAGAAAGAGAGTGTGGCGTGGTGTTTATTTGGTAATTAAATCGGAGCCCTTGATTGTTAATCTAATTGTTGATAATTATTCTCATCATTCTCATATAAAACAGTCATTCTCATAGTATATGTCCTACATATATAAATTAAAAACAATTAACTGATGTGTTAACACATCCTTTAATGTACGTATTTTTGTAAGAATGTTTTACATTGACGATGCATATAAGTCTTTATATAATTAATTTATTTCACTGAAAAATCAAACACACCTCGTATAATGTATGTAAACATTTGATCGAGAAAAAATTAATTTAAAAGACTAAGCCTTTAAATTTTTTTTTTGAAAATACTAAGCCTTAGCCAAAGTTGCCAAACATTAATATTTCAATACATTTCATTTGTCATTTATTATTGATCAAATAATAAAACGTGTCCAATATGTATACAAATATCAAATGTTTTAAATTTTGAAACTTTGAAGCAATTTGACACAACTTAATATTGCTTTTTGGATCTTTGGTCATGTAGGGTGTGTGATTTTTTTAGAGAAAAGGAATAACGTTCTTCATCTATTAAAACAATGTATTGTGTACTTTGGGTAGTTTGTATGGCGGGGGGTAGGAATATAATTAGGGGAGTATAAGTTAAATTTTTCCACCTTCCTTCATTTTCTCTAAAACCAAAGCTAGGAAATTGGTTGGCCCATTATAAAAAGCCCAATATATATTCTCCAATACATTTATCTTCTTCTTCAGAAACTCAATCCATCAAAACCCTAAACCTACTCGCATTTCTCTGTCCCTTTCCGCCGCCGCAGAGTCACCAATTCCGATCTGCAACCATGGGACGAGTCCGCACCAAAACCGTGAAGAAATCCTCTCGTCAAGTCATTGAGCGTTATTACTCCAAAATGACACTTGATTTCCACACCAACAAGAAGATCCTTGAAGAAGTTGCTTTGATTCCATCAAAGCGTCTTCGTAACAAGATTGCTGGTTTCTCCACTCATCTCATGAAGCGTATCCAAAAGGGACCTGTTCGTGGAATCTCCTTGAAGCTGCAAGAGGAGGAGCGTGAGCGTCGTATGGATTTCGTTCCTGATGTTTCTGCTATTAGGACTGATCATATTGAGGTTGATAAGGAAACCCTAGACATGCTTGCTGCTCTTGGTATGTCCGAGATTCCCGGTGTTGTTCAGGTTGATCCTGTTCCTGTTCAGCAGATCCCGTTCGGTCGTGGTGCTGGTGCTGCTGCTGGTGGTGCCGGAAGGAGGTTTTAATTTGTTTTAAGTTTTTGAGTATGATTCTTTTTTGTCATGTTGAGACTTTTAGATTTGATTTACTTATGAAAAATGTTCTGTTATGACTAAACTTGTTTAAGTTATTGTAATGGAAGTTATCTTTTTGAATGATTTTTGTTAATTCGTAAGAAATCGTATGGATGATGATACTGTTAAATTGTTGGATTAATTTGTGTGTTGATTTTGTTTATTGGTTATGTTCGTTTGGGTTTTATGCCTTCTATGTTCCTGTTTAGTATCAGAATGGATTTGTCTTTCTATCCTTAGTGTTAGAAAATGGTTAAATAAGAAATAAAATCAAATTTAGAGTCCTCGATTCATTACAGGAGAGGGCCTGATTTGTTTGATGAGAGAAAATCGTAATTTTGATCAACTTTTAAAGTATCAAAATGTAAGTACATCAGAAATTGTAAGGGCCTATCATATTGGTCCCTGAAATTTTGGGATAGCTTAATAGATAATGCAAAATTGTATGCCTATCATACAAAATTGATATGTTAATGTTGTTTATATTTGGTTGCCCTTCTTTTCCGTTTGAGAATTTTTGAATGTATGCTTAAGTCTAGCTTACATAAGTTGTAGATAAATTCAACATCTACTCGACCGAAAGAAAAATGATGCTAATTAACATAGTAAACAAAAAAGTGCACTCATTTTGTCGTTGTAATTCTCTGATTTCGTTGTAATTCTCTGATTTCATAGCGTTTTTGGTCTTTATTGTGGTTAGTTTAAGGACGAGTAATTTGTTTTGCTTTTTTTTTTCCCCTTCTTAGTCTGCAGTTGAGATTTGAAAGTTGAATAATATGAAATGGTTTGGAGTGTAATCTTGTTTTTGGATTTGATATTTTTAAGAGTTTGAATTGTTCTGTGGACAGAAGTAGTTGCCATTTTAATTTATGTAGTTAGTTGATTTGGATAAAGGTTGTGTAGTAGTTTGTTCATCTTTGCCTTGCGGTGGCAAACTGGCAATGCTTGGTTTCCATAAGCTGTAATACCCGATTCCCATTGCAACCTTCAAAACAATTCCTACTCTCTCGTGTCTCTTAACTTTCAAGGTTATTGATGGTTACAATATGATAAGAAAGTTGTGTAAAATATGATACGATATACATGATAATATCACGTGACATGATTTGTTTATTATTTGCTAATGAATGATCAAATCCTGGTTTATGATTTGATATTGCAGTTCCCTACGTTGTTTCTTTTTATTTATCAAAAGAACTAAGGTCGATACTCTCTTTGTTGTTATAAACAACCAGTTTAGTCCTTAAACTACTACTCTCTTCAGTTTAGTCCTAGTTCCTAAACTATAAAAATATACTATAGAAAATTTATTAATTTAGTCCCTATATGAAAATCAATCAATTTAGTCCTCAATATCTCAATACCAGAGATTAAATTAATTTATTTCATATACTTTAGGAACTATTTAATATATTTTTATATGTTAGGGACTAAATTGGTTAGGTAGATACTTTAGGTACTAAATCAGTGGTTTATGATGGTATAAAAATAAAAGTCCAAATCATCATGGAAGCCCTTGAACAACGCACTTTAGGTTCCAAAGAATACGCCTATATCATCAAAGGAAAATAACCAAACGGTTAGATCTTAGTAGCACAATCTCCTATCTTTTTCTCCATCAACCCCAGTTCTTCCACCAGGGAGTAGTAGAAATAAGATATTGCTTACAGACGAATGATCAGGTGAACCCCAAACACACTAAGGAAGATGGTGACATGAAACACGCCAAGTGCAGCAGTAGAAAATGCTTGAAAGCTGCTACTTTGGATTATGGTTGGGCATGTTACTATCATACTATGTGTATGAATGCAAGACATGTAACAAAATTTTCCCTTCATTTCTAGCACTTAGATGCAATAGTGCAAGTCAGAAGAAGCCAAGGCTTGACAGTTGCTCACGAGAAATCAATTTTTTAGATAATTGCTCTTTTCCCACCTGTTTTTGCTCATTCCTGTCAAATAGCCGAGCGTGAGTTAACTTACGCAGGTTTATTTTCAACGTGAGTTAACTCATGTAGGTGTATTTTTCAGTGTGAGTTAACTCACGATGGGAATAAGCAAAAATGGATGGAAGAAGAGCAATTATTTTGTTGAATAATTTAATTCAATCCAATAAATCACTTTCCCTTGAATTGAATGGCACGGGAATATATAATGACAATAATAACAAGTCCAAGGCGCAAGAGTGCTCCATTTGTGCATACAAATTTATAGTTCATTATTTGGATTTTATGGCAATATATCATCCACAAAATTAAAATTATATGCATACTTTTATTATTATTGTCTCTATGCAGCTGCTTTAAGTTCTTTTGTTATGTTCCATCTATGCAAAACTTTGCCAAAAACGTCATAGAATACAATATCAGCATTGGTTTCTTTGTCAAAGCATAGTACACGAAAATTCACAAGGTTGTGTAGTAGTGTGTGATTTTTATATTATTCTACACATTTCTGCACAATTTTATTAAAAACTACAAAAATTAACTTAAAAATAGGGATCATTAGTAGTGATTGAAAGTTTTATAGAAACTAAAAGTTAAAGGAAAATTTAAGGACTAAAACAAAAAGTTGATATATTTATAGGGACCAAAAACATATTTAATCAAATATTTTAATAATAAAACATGTATAAATAAGTAGATGATATGACATCGTGAGTTTACTTTTTAGTCAGCCATGACAAAAAATTAACCATGTAAAATTGATTTTTTTTGTTAAAATGTGAGTTAGCATGTGAAGTGTTTTCAGATAAAATCACGTAAAACAAGTTGAACGAAAAATTTAAGTATAAAAATCACGTTTCCGAAACATAAATTTAAGTTAGAATCAATTCTATCTAAAAACATCCGAACATGTTAAAACTAATTCAAACATAGACATAGATTATGGTCATGCAACCTAAATTGATTTTTCTTTTGTTTTCTTCCCATTCGAGATGCTTCGAAGGGGCATGCTTTCAATGAAAAAAATTACAAAATTATAGTTCCTTTTGGGACAATATACATGCGTGGGTATATTTATTATCCTCCATAAAGTTAGAACATGGTGGAACAATATTAAGCTGCTTATAGTCTTTTTTTGGTGTATACGCAGGGAAAGAAAGATCATTTACCCATGGAATGGACGATTATTCAAGCCTATGGTATATGTTCATGTTTGTTTACCCGAAGCTTCTGTTGAGGCACCTATGGCAGGATCCGTCATCTTGGCATGAATTCCTTCAAAATTGGGAGTCCATAGGTTTTTAAGTATCCTCCGCACGAGCAATTATGGAGATTAATAATTCGAGTTTTGTGAGACCTAAATGAGCGGTAAACTCTCCTTAGGAGTTTTAATCTTGCTGCATGTCCAAAACTGAATTTAAACCAAGATCTTAGTTAAACAAAAAGAGACCCATGCCATTCGCGTGGGGTTTTATAAATCAGTGATCTCGACGTTTCTTGTCAAATTACATTTTATTCAATGGGACTACAAAAGAAAAGGTTTTTCTTGGGATTTTGGAATGTTTATTGGTAATGCACTTCTAATCTCTTATTTTTTTAATGCGTTATTTGGACGTCAGAAGTAATTCCTACTTCTTTAAAAAACTAAAATTTGTGGTAAGGACAATACATAATATATGCAAGGTCTGAGGTTCGAACTCCGGACATCACAAAAAAAAAACTAAAATTTGTCTCCATATGTGAATTGTAGCATGTATATAACACTTATAACGATCCTTTCGAAAATAAAATACTTGATGATAACATTTAATTTTACTTTCCTTAAATAAAAACATTTAACTTTACTTGAAAAAAAAAACATTTAATTTTACTTATTTACAAGAATTGGACGTCAAAAGTTATAAATTAATATTCGTAAAGAAAAAAGTAATATACATTAACAAGTCACTTGTGTAGGTTTCCTTCAACAAAAAAAAAGTCACTTGTGTAGGTACTTATTATTTTTTTCTTTCTTAACTTAATTTTTATTTATTTTCAGTCATATCTCTTTTTTTTGACAGAAAATTTCAGTTATATCTCTTATGCGTTGTTTTGAAATTATTTTAATTAATGAATGATATGTAAGTAATATATCAACCATTTAACCTGAATCACCTTTTTATATATCCACTAAAAAAATAAAACAACTTTTTTCTCTCTTTTTTTGAACAAGAAATTTTTTCTTTTGGAAGCATGAATACTTCTAAAAAGGTGAAGTATCTGTACTGAGTACTTACTCTTACCGAGTACACGTATGATACTTGTGGTACTACATTTCTGTTCATTATTCTTTTGTGAATAAAAATTGTGACTTGCTCTTATGTTTTAATATTATAATATAGTATTATATGTCCATATGATTTTTTTGTCGTTGTAACCAACTACATTTTTTGACTATTTAAACTTTTATTCTGACGCTTTTGTTGAAAATTGAAGAATTTAGCTATCTCATATTATATTATATTACAAAACTCATGATTTTACTGACATACTCATACCTTAATTTTTATTTTAAATAGCCGTACTCTCATACCCGTATCGTACCGGGTATTGTACCCATACCTATGCAAGATAACTTTTTGTATATAGAAAGAGTTTTGTTTTTTTTAGGGAATATAGACAGAGTTTAAAAAATACTACTATATATATACACATATTTTTTTTAAGATACTATATATTTATTTAGTTAATATATTGTTTATATATAATTAATAAAAATTGGGCTTGTAGAATGTAGACCCATTATAAAATCCCAATATTATCTTACTTAATATTAATCAAAGGTGGTCTGATTAGTGCAAAACCCTAACCCTAATTGCAGCCCTACCCCACTTCATGCATTCTTAAGTATGATTTTGGCACCTCGGGTCAGTCTTAATCACCCAACTAACTAAATTAATTAATTGGGATCCCATTAACCCTTTACCGCATCACTTCCTGGACCCTATAATTACCTCAGCCGTCTTATTTCCATCGTTTCCCTCAACTATTTCCAAAACCTATGTTAATTAAATACAATCCAACTAATTTTGCATTGAAGCAATCTAGATTTGTGCTGCTCAAGGCCAGAACCATCCAAATTTGCGCTGCTCAAGATGATAAGTTGGTTTGCTGGGAGAGCTTGCAGCTCATACACTCATTAATGCGCAAACTTTCAACTGCATATTATGTGCTCAATGTAAGTATGTCTTACAATGCCCTTGACATGTGATTAATTACACATTGAGACACACAACTTATAGACAACATTTATTTCTTTGTCTCAAGGCCAAATCGAATTGCTCAAGTCCTATGATCTATTCCTATAAATATGAGTTACTATGAGTTTTGTTTGTGCCATTCTCTCAATATACTTTAAGTTCATATCAAAGTGCATCCGAAACTATCACGTTAGAAAGCCAATCTTGCATACTCACTCATGGCAAACAAAGGTTAGTTTTCATGTTTTTATGTATGGTTTTGTTTATAATATGACACATCTTCGTAAATACTGATGATGTTGTTGGTTTGTAGGAAAAGCTACAAATCTAACGAAATCTGATGAGATTGTTGGTGGAAAAATTGTGTTCCAGATCCAAGGTAGAGTGCTCAACATGTGGACTACTCCTGACTGTTTCAACGCAATTGAAGTTGGCATGATG
>Ga0228711_1012426_pt1 | contig 10418 bp, 13 predicted proteins | sample MedpolnodulmetaG_2_FD_177996 | JGI IMG/M metagenome (GOLD analysis project Ga0228711, IMG submission 177996) | Root nodule microbial communities from Medicago polymorpha collected in Santa Monica, California, United States - brown nodules | ecosystem: Host-associated > Plants > Roots > Nodule...
ATTTAATTGTGAAAATAGAGAAACGCGGTCCACCGTAAGGTACGGTGTATTTAAGTGATTGACTTGATGACCACACAAGTGGTTCTATAAATAGAACACTTGTGCTGAAACATTTTGTTGGTTAAAAGCTTAACCTAATTCACAAGAGAAAACCTAGCCGCCGCTCTCTAAACCCAATCTCTCTGAATCTCCGTTGGAATTGGCTAGCACCGGTCATCGGAGAAGTTCTGTTCGTGTGGACTGAGTAGAGGCATCGCTGCTTTGCTTTGCTCGTGATCAGAAAGATTTCTGCTACAAAGGTTCTGCTCTTCAAGAGGTAAACACATGAATCTTAAAGTGTTTGATTTGTGATTAATGATTTAATCAAGATCCGTTTCAATGGGATTTTTTCCGCAAAGAGGATTAAAATTTTGAAAAACCCCTCTTAAAATCCCTTCAGTTCATACTTCTTCAGAACTTGAGTCAAACTTAGTTGACTGTATCTACTGTAGCCTGTCGAAAATACAGGCTAACAAATTGCCCCCTAAAAACATATTTTTTGTTTGTATCTTCAGATAGAAGAAAGATGCGTTTTTGAATCTTGTTGAATGTGTCTTCTCGTCGAGATAGATGATATCACTTTTGTCAGAACTCAAAGGCAGTTGAAGAAACCTCTTTGTGACGTCATTAAATCCCATTTAGTGGGCGACGTTCAACTTCTTGGGAACCACCATTTTTTTTTATAACTGTCAACTTAATATTTTGACATTTGTTTGCCATCTAGGGCTATAAAACGGTGTAAACTTTTTCTTCTTTCCGCGTCTTGGTAAAGATAACTGTTTCCTCAAATAGTGGCGGCGTGGCCTCCGATCGTATGTGAAAATAGACGGTTACGCATCATGACTTCTAACCTTTATATGGCCATATAAACTAGTTTATTTTCCTCTTTGTTTCCTTCCATCCATCATGTTTCTCAGAAACTGCGACTTTCAAAACTCTTTTCTTCCCTCATCTTTTTAACAATGGAAAGACTTAGTGATGAGGAACTCATATTCATCGCGAAGAAAGTTGCCGAGCATGGTACTCCGCACCTTTTGAGTTTCTTGTGGACCTCAAAAGATCATGCAAGAATTTGCAAACTTCCCACTGTACATGGGTTCTGCCCCCGGATTTCGTAGATTTATTGAATAATGAGACAGCCTTCGATTCCTGCAAAGTTAAAGGTCAAACAAATGTTGACCATATTAAATGAGCCTATAGAAACTATAGGCTAACAAAGGTATTCTTGGATTGAGTAGCTTGTTGAGAACCATCTTGTGCTTCATCAGAGGCTTTTTCATTGTGAGCTTCTGACTCTGGAGTCTGATCAGGTTCTAAAGTATCTTCAGATACCTGTATATCTACAAAACTTTCAACTAGCTCTGGAATTTCACTTCCATGCTCTTTGTCATCAAATTTGATGTGCATTGATTCTTCAACACGTAGTATTTCTGAATTATACACTATGTATGCCTTTGACATTTCAGAGTAACCTAGAAAGATTCCTCTTTGGGCTTTGACTTCAAATTTCTTTAGGTAGACCTTAATATTCATAATGTAAAATGTACATCCAAATTGATGAAAGTAACAGATATTAGGTCTTCTTCCTTTAAAGAGTTCATATGTTGTTTTCTCCAATATAGGTGTAATATAGATTCTATTTTGGACATAACATGTTGTGTTTACTGCTTCTGCCCAGAAATGTTTAGCCAAATTGTTTTCATGGATCATAGTTCTAGCCAGTTTTTATAAAGATCTATTCTTTCTCTCTACAACCCCATTTTGCTATGGAGTTCTAGGAGAAGAGAATTCATGGAAAATTCCATATTTCCACAAAAGGTTTCAAATGGCTCATTTTCAAATTCTCCACCAGCATGACTTCTGACTTTTAAAATTTTCATTTCTTGTCAGACTGTATTTGAGTGTAGAAGTTAGTAAACACATCATATACATCATATTTAGTTCTAAGGAATTTAACCCAAGTCCATCTACTGCAGAGCTCTCAAGAAAGCCCTAAATCCCAAAGCCCCACTAAATGAGCCGTTTACTAAACCCCACAATATTCGGCCCCCTGTTGAAGAAACCATTCTTTGGCCCAGCCCCATCATGTCACTAATTTATGGTAGGCCTTTATAAGGGGGCTTTAAGCCCAATTTTTTTAGGAAATGAAAAAACGTACGTGTGAAATCAGCTTCCTCTTCTTCACTAATATATAGATACTTCTCATTGGCTTTTTTTCTTCAGTTTCTTTCTAAACCCATTTTTTTTTGTTGAACATTGTTTATAGATTCTGAATTTTCGATTATAGCTTATAGCTTATGCTTTTGATGATTTTAAGTCTTTTGATGATTCTTAATTTCTAAACAAAAAGGATTGTCTTTGTTTTTGCAATTTTATCATTTTTTGTTGTCGTGATTGTAATGGTAAATTATTTGGTTTTGTTGATTTGTAACCTGACATGATTTTTAGGGATGATTGGATTGGATAAACAAGTAATTAAGACACCCTTTTAGAGAACTTAATATACATATTTGACAGTTTCTTCAATATGCTTTTGTTTATAGCTTCTACTTATAGGTATTCATTATTGCGGATGCTTATAGGTACTGCCTATACCTTCTAATTGCTTATATCTTCTGCTTATAGTGTACTTATCGCTTCTTCATGTTTTATTGCTTATACAATTTATGACAATTTTTAATTATTTTTTTCAGCTTATTTTCGTAAGTTCTTTAAATAGCTTATAACATAAAAATAACTTATAGAATATTCAAAAACAATTCAACTTTATTTTATCTTTTACTATAAAAATAACTTATGCAAGCCTATATATAAACGCTTATCACAATAAGTGTTTGTGCTATAAGCCGCATATAAGTTGCTTATCTAAAGAAAATGTTTTAAAAAATTGTAGTTGAAGGCGAGAAAAACGCAAGAAGGGGAGGTTGAATTGTGTTAGTTTTTTCTTTGTTTTCTCCTACTGAAGTCACAATTCAGAAGCACATAGAATTCAGCTTCTGAGGTGATGTTCAGAATCTAAATGCAGCGGATAAAACAGAGAGAGAGAGAGAGAGAGAGAGAAGAAAGACATAAAGCAATTATACAGGTTCCTTCCACTAACCGGAACTACTCCTGTCCCCCTTGCACTTCCAAGGAGAGTTCACTAAAAATGTAATATCTGATTACAAATGCTCACTGTTAAAACTAGCAAGAGACTTCAAACAACTCAAGCACAACTGCAAGAGATTTCCTATGCTCCTGAACCAAATCAAGAGACTTCCTATGCTCAAGCACAACTGCAAGAGACTTCTATTCAAACAGAATTACAAAGAAATTTGTTTGAGGTTGAACACTTGATATACAATCAGTGTCCAAACAGCCGGTCTTCACTCCTTTATATAGAGGTGTGAAAGATACGTTGGAAATTGTCAGCACATCAAAAAAGAGTCCTTTGAAGCTTGATGAAATCACCAATGATCTTATGCTTGATTTGGTTATTGTCCTATGAAAGAGCAACTTCAAATCCATTCCAAATCTGAAGGAACACTGGTGCAGGCATAGTTGTTGTTCTTGTCCTGTTGCAGACACAAAACAGAGTAGTGGAGATAGTGGTTGTACACTTCGTACGATTGTCCTTTTTCAACGTTCTCCAAAGAATAAGCATCCAATACCTTTAAATCCATTTGAATTAGCCGTTGTTTTATTCTTCCAGTCTTCTGCAATGATATGCGTGATTAAATCTTCATTTGAACAACATTTGAAGTTCTTCAGTCTTCCAGCTTCTGATGATCTTCAGATGATTTTGATGACGTCAGCTTCTGGTGACCAGCTTCTGATGACGTCAGCTTCTTCGGGACCACTTGTCTTCAGAACCTCTTTTCTTCAGATGCTTCAAGCTTCCTTCTTGTTGATTCAATTTCTCTCATTTGTTCTTTTAGAACCTATGCTTTAACTAAGACACTAAAAAAAATTTCTATGGTCCTGCACACTTAAACAAATATTAGCATATCTAATTGACAATTTTTTAATACCTTATTATCATCAAAACTTAAAGGGTAATGGTAAACACATTTTGTTCCAACAATCTCCCCCTTTTTGATGATGACAAACACTTAGTATTTAAAAAAAATGTTCAATTGTTGTTAATCTAATTAACAAGTTGACTTTAAGGGTATGAGGTTTGTAAGCTTCCCCTGAGTCCAATAGTACTTTAAGGTGAGGTTTGTAAGCTCCCCCTGAGTTCTATCCATGTTAATTAAATTCATCATTAAAAGCGTAATACTCACAAAATAATCTCACATTAAATTAATAAGCTAAGAGATGAGAAGAAGGTCCTATTAATTTAACTTGTTTGAAAATTAAATTAATGGGGCTCAGAGCCTATAAATACTATACATCTACTCCCCCTTTTGTCATCAACAAAAAGATAAAATAAAGACAAAAAGAAGAGATGAGAAAAAACATAGTGAGAAAATAAGAGATAAACATAAAACAAGTTCAAAAGACATAATGTAATCAGAAGCAAAATCATGCAAACATAGATATTCAAAAGCACAAACTAAAGACAAAATAGAAATAGAAAAACAAGCAAAAAGAATGTGCAATCTAAGGCTTGGCTTGTTTCTTCACCATCTCCATCAAGTCTTGAATCAAACTGTTTGTCTTCTCTAATTGCTTCTTCATTTCTTCCTTGAACTCATTGTTACTCTTTATCAGATTTTCTTCTCTGATTCTTGCTTGCTCCTGTTGATCCAACATCTTTCTCTGAAGTTCAGCAACCAAAACTTTTTGCTTAAATAAGGCTTTCTTCAGCTCCTTGTTTTCTTTCTCCAAAACAAGATCATCTTGTAACTTCTTAAGAATAGGAGCATCTGGGTTCTGAATTTTCAGCTTAGTCAACCACTTGAAGTCTGGGTTTTCAGAATGCACACTAGATAAGAGAATGATGGAAGCATCCAGATATATAGGTGTGTCTAATAAGTATAATCTGCTCTTCTCTAGACTTTTGTTGAGCTATACTTCTTCCAAGTTCACAGTTACTCCTGGAAACCATTGTTGAAGATCCAGCAGAGCTTTGTCATGAGCTTCCAAGGACAGCTTCTGAAGCTCACACATCATGTAATCCACTCTGCTTCTCAAGGAAGTCTAATTACTGACATAGTCTTCTTCATGAACAAGGTTATTCCTGGTCTTAATTAACTTGTTCGGATCCTTAAAGATATTCTCACAAACCTCTTTTAATATAATAGAATCTAGTAAAAGGGTAGGTGGGAAGGTGATATCTGTAAGTTGAGTAGAGTTTAAAGAAGAAGGTTCAGAAGAAATGATGGTTGAAGTATTGCTTTCAATAGCAATGGTTTGATTATGGACAAATGGTGGATCATTGATATGTTCTAGAACAAATGATGAGGATGAGGCTAAAGTTGTTCCAATTTGAGTAGGAACCTCAATATGTTTTATGATCATGTGTTCACGTTCAGTAGGGTTAAGTGTAGTTTCATCAGATGGTAGGGTTACACTTATAGGTTGAGCAATAAGGATTTGTTCTTCGAATAAAGAGGGGTTACTATCAGAGACAGATTGCTCATGAAAGGATGACCTTTTGCTGGCTATATTTCTCAATGCAATGCCAAAAGAAATGTTTGAGTGGGTTGCATTGAGATGGTATGGAAGATGTTCTGGATGAATAATCAGTTCAGTGCAGGTGTTTGTGGCCATTTCTGAGTTAGGTTCTTGTTGATGTTGGCTTTCTAAATTAACTTCATCAGAAACTATTTTAGAGGCTCTTTCTAGGTTTGGCTCAAACCCTGGTAATTCACCTTAATAATGGTTAGCCAGTTCATCTAACACAGATGGTTCAGAAGTTTGGGTTGATGGTTGAGGTTGAGATGATGATGTTTCAGGAATACCAGATTCAGGTCCTGCTTGCTCACATCCAACTTCTACATCAACAGGAATAGTTTGGAGTGGTTCAACCATAGGTGGTTGCAAGGGATGATTAGCAGACAGTTTATTACACACATCAATTCTCATTTGGCTCAAATCAGCTATTCTATTAAGAACAAATGGATACATGGGTACAAATGTATCATCATCAGGCTTTTCTGGTGCTTGGTAGATGATGATGGGGTTAAGGATTTATGTAAGTTTGCATAGACTCTACTCAAGGGAATATTATTTATGTCTGAGGAGGTTGAGGTTGAACTAGATTCTACTTCTATTACATTAGAGATATTGTGAGAATCAGAGTTACCTCTTGTTGCTTCTGAAGGAGCAGCTTCTGAACAGGTATCATCCTCCTTCTGAGTCTTTTCTGAAGCATCCAACAAATCACTAGCCACCACCAATTGTTGAAGATTTTCTACTAGCTCAACTACCTTCTGAGCTTGTTCACCAGATGATCCCTTCAGTAGCAGTTCAGCAGGGATATTGGTTTGTTCAACAATATCATGAGCTCTTCGTAAAGCAACTTCAACAGCAGCTTTCTTTCTTTTCACCTCTCTTGTGACCAGATTAGTTGCAGCTTCTACTTGGTCATCCTTTTCCTCCACATATGTAGAAACCTTCATCTTCCAGACAGATTGTTTCCTCTTCTTCTTAGCAATTGATGGTTGGGGAGGTAAAGATTGTGAAGAACCAACTGTCTTCCCACTCCTTGTTCTTTTGTTTAGAATCTTAGCAAGTTCTAAGTCTTTAACTTCATCTTGAATAGTTGGTACTCCAGAACCAACTGATTGTTCTTTAAGAACATCTTTTGCTTTCTTGGCCTTCTTCTTCTTTGGTTCAGAAGCTTCTTCATCATCATCGGCTTCTGAAGTTGCTTTCTTCTTTGATTTTCTTTTTCTAGCAACAGGTAAGGCATCACCATACATTGTTTCTGGAATGTCATCAAATTTGATTGTTTCTCCAGTTCTCTCTCAGTGCTCATAGACAAAATGAGCTCTTACATCTGGAGGATCTTGTCTGCATATTGGTGGAAAATCATCCATTAGGTTGGATACAACATATGATTCTTTAAGATCAGTCTTCAGCTTGAAAACATCTATTATCATCTTCATATGTTTCAAGGCGCTACCATTGATGCATCTGCCAGTCATTGTGCCCAATTGATGATCATTAATTATCTTGGACTGCTTGACTACCTTCAGAATTCCTCCTTGATGAAAAGTTTCTAACAATAACCTTCCATAAGGAATGTAGCTTCTGCTCTTGTCCTGGCTTTCTTTCAGTGCCCACAACATGTAATTAAAGATGTATTTAGGTACATTTGCTTTCTCTTGAGTTATGATAAAATGCAAGAACACTTTGTTTTCTAATGAAGGTTGATCCACCCCTCCTCCTTTGGGTAGAAGACACTCAGTCATTATCTTCTGAAGCATCTTGTGTTCCTTCTGTATATCACAATATTTTCCTTTCTTCGTGTTGTTGAACATATTCATGTTCACAACCTCTATCCAAGGACTTGTCTTGTTATCCAAATTTTCTTCAAAAGAACCTTCAGCTACTCTTCTACAAGCCTTAGCAATAGTATCTTCTGAGATAAAAACAAGGATTCCCATCATGCTTGAGCGAATCTCTGTACAGATGAATGGTTTCAAACAAAGTTGTTCTCTGGTCTTCCCTTCCAGAGTAGGATCTATCAGGACCTTTTCATGCTCTTCAAACCTAGCAGCATGACTATCATAGATTCCAGCCCTGACCTAGAAATGCTTGACCAGATTCTCATAAATAGGACCATTCAACATGCTGAAATAACCATCCAAGTCTTGAGAGTGAAAGAAATCTCTGAGCTCACAACCATGATGTGCTAAGGAGATGAAATCCACTGGATTTTCCAGTTGAACTGTCAGTTCCCATTCCTCTAGCTTCATCGTTCTTCCCTTAATCTGATAAGCTTCACCAATAGCTATTTGCATGGAGGTTCCTTAATTTGAACTTGAAGTTGCCATTGATACTGATGAGAGTTTTAGGGTTCTAAGGTTGCTTTAGAAAGGTGCGATTTTTGCAAAGATCCAGTCTAAAAACAGAAAGTGTAGGATGTGAAGTGAGTAGTGTGTGTTTTTGTCTAAGTGATTTTAGCAAAAACGATTGCAATTTAGAAGGGGACAAACAAACACAACATTAATGACTTAGGGGGCACGAGATAGTGTATTCAAAGCATAAATCATCATTGCCCTCTTACGTTATAAACCAATACATTTAAGCCACGTCAGAAGTTCTCACATTAACTGCCAAGTTAGTAAGACAGGTGCTACCAAAAAGTAAGTTCCAACGTTTCCACTAACATTGCTATTCAGAAGCACAAAACCCAGCTTCTGAAGTTCAGATGCTGATGTCATCCTTAGAAGCACATTTTCCTCAAAATCTCAGTTAAGAGCGTCTGATGGACTATAACTTTTGAACAACTTCAGAACCTAACTTCTTATTCAGAGGCAAGCAAATTTAATCAGACACAAAGTGCATGTTCAAATTTTTCTTTATAAAATCAAATCTTTCCACAGTTAAAAATTGAGTAAATATATCAGCATATTGATGTTCAGTATCAATGAATTGTATATCCAAAATTCCTTTTTGAACATAATCTCTAATAAAGTGGTGTTTGATTTCAATATGCTTTGCCCTTGAATGTAGAATTGGATTCTTTGACAAACAAATAGCAGCAGTATTATCACAATAAATAGGAATACTGTTAGCATTAATCTGATAGTCTTCCAACTGATGTTTCATCCAAAGTAGTTGTGTACAACAACTTACAGCTGAGATGTATTTTGCTTCTCCTGTAGATATGGCAATAGTTGCTTGTCTTTTGCTAGCGCAGGATATCAGATTCTCACCCAGACACTGGCAGTTGCCACTGGTTGATTTTCTTTCAATCTTATCGCCAGCATAATCAGCGTCACAAAATCCAACCAACTTATAATCTAAGGATTTCCTGTATAGGAGTCCAAGATTTGCTTCAAATACCTGTAGATTCTCTTAACAGCAGTTAAATGAGACTCTGGTTGTACACTTCGTACGATTGTCCTTTTTTAACGTTCTCCAAAGAATAGGCATCCAATGCCTTCAAATCCATTTGAATTAGCCGTTGCTTTATTCTTCCAGTCTTCTGTAATGATAGGCGTCATTAAATCTTCATTTGAACAACATTTAAAGTTCTTAAGTCTTTCAGCTTCTGATGATCTTCAGATGCTTTTGATGACGTCAGCTTCTGGTGACCAGCTTCTGATGACGTCAGCTTCTTCAAGACCACTTGTCTTCAAAACCTCTTTTCTTCAGATGTTTCAAGCTTCCTTCTTGTTGATTTCATTGCTCTCATTTGTTCTTTCAGAAGCTATGCTTTAACTAAGACACTGAAAATTTTGTCTATGGTCCAGCACACTTGAACAAATATTAGCATATTCAATTGACAATTTTTTAATACCTTGTTATCATCAAAACTCAAAGGGTAATCTTAAACACTTTTTGTTCCAACAGTAGTGACTGTTCTTTTTTTAAAAAAACTGAAAGAGCGCTTATCACGTTTAAAAAAAATTTGCTGGAATAAAATTTCAGGAAAAAAATGTTCTTATCATGTCTTTTAAAAAATTGTTGAAACAAAGATTAGGAAAAAATTGAAAAAAAAAAAAGTAATGGGAAAGGGGCCAATTTTAGGCCCCATTAATAAACGGGGCTTACAATTTTGGGGCATATAAAAAAGAGTGCTCATTTTCTTTAAGCATTTTGAGCCCCAATGACATTGGAGTTGGGGCTCAAATTGTCAAGGCCCCTTAAATTGACAGCTTTAATCTACTATAATCATCAACAATGACTAATCCATATTTACTTCCATATATAGATGTCGTGCTAATTGGTCCATATATATCAATATGGAGTAATTATAAGGGTCTGGAGGTCGAAACAATGTCTTTAGATTTGAAAGATGATTTAACAATTTTTCCTTTCTGGCATGCACCATAAAGTGCATTTGAATGATACTCAATGTCTGATAAGCCTCTGACCAGTTGTAACTTACTAAGCTTAGAGATTAATCTCTAGTTAGCATGTCCCAATCCTTTGTGCCACAACCTTTTCTTATCATTCACTGATAGAAAACAAACTATCTTCTAATCAACCAGTTCAAAAAAATTAATTTTATAGACATTATTTTTCCTCATTCCCTTAAATACTATGGACTTATCATCTTTGTTGATTATTGTGCATTTGGTCTTATCACACATCACATCATAACCACTATCACAAAACTGACTAATGTTAAGTAGGTTATGTCTAAGACCATTGATGAGCAAAACCGCAAGTGTACGGTTTTGCCGAAGTAGTAAAAAGAGAGTATCGTTCCAACAGGGAGTTGTTTAATTTGATTTACTTTTAGAAGATGATTAGAGAGTTTGATTGTAAAGTTT
>Ga0228711_1012428_pt1 | contig 10418 bp, 5 predicted proteins | sample MedpolnodulmetaG_2_FD_177996 | JGI IMG/M metagenome (GOLD analysis project Ga0228711, IMG submission 177996) | Root nodule microbial communities from Medicago polymorpha collected in Santa Monica, California, United States - brown nodules | ecosystem: Host-associated > Plants > Roots > Nodule...
ACAAAATCTGCACATGCAATCTAGATATTCATTTCATAATACAAAATATTAGAAGAAAACATATATGAAGTTTGAAAGAGGAAAGTGAAACCTAAGAACAAAAAATGAAACGAATGAAGAAATGAGATGAGGTTAATAAGTAACATGAGTTGTCACTAATTGAGGGGAAAATGAAAGGGTGAGTGGTGGTTAGTAATTAATTAATAGAATAGAAATAGAGTAGTTGAAATAAAAATGAACCCAAAGGTGAAATGGAAAAGGAAGAATAAGTAACATTTTCAATAATTAATTGAGAGAATAGTAGTATTTTTCTTAAGGAAGATTAGTATTACTAATAGTATAGCTATAGATAGATTTTTTAGGTGGTTAATAGTTTGTAAATAAAGATAACTTAATCAATCTATGTAACTAACAACTCTTTTAATTTTTCTAAGCAAAATAACTTTTTTAATTCTTTTAATTTATTATTTAACTTACAAAGGCAAATTTTTTTTAACATAAAACGACAATAAGTCGTATCATATGAAATCTATTTACAAATTTGTATTGGTACTTTTTTTGATAATTTGTATTGGTATGAATAGATATTGAATGCATAAGTTTTTTGGGTAGGAATTGTATAGTATAATTAGATATTAAATTGGATATATGGAGAGTTGCAAGGTTTCAAGAGAGGTTATACATTTAATTGATATAGTGGAGTGTTGCAAGGTTTTAAGAGAGGAGAGAAACCTCTTTGTATATTGCCATATCATCACAATGAAAGCTTAAGAATAGTTCAAGTTTCTAATTCAAAGATATATAGATAGATAGATAGATAGATTAGTCCGGGGATCAAAAGTGCAAAAGAGGCTAAACTTAGTGGATTGGTTTGTAATTGTTTTATTATAGGGGTCAAAATGCAGCTTCGTGATACTTAAGGAGGCAAAGCTGTTATTAAGCCTAATTATAACACCGGGAGCAATATAAATTGCAATGGTTCCATGCTGTTCATATTTATGGTTGATGACAGGCCCGTCCTTGGGCAAGTGCAAAGTGCTCTACGGAGCCGGGCCTTCAATTTATGGGGCCTCAATTATTTGTAGGGGTATGAGTATAATTGTTGGGATGTAGGATAATATTTTCTTTTGTTATGTAGGTTCAAATCAAACACTTATTATTCGCAAAAAATAAAGAGTAAATGGACAAATTAGGCCAAAACTCACACATCTATCAACAAAAAAATTTCAACAAAATAAATTAAAATCAAAATAATGCTTATTGTTAATTTGTAATTATTTAAATTATCATTAATTTTTTTTATTGGGGGCCATTATTAATATCAGAGCCAAGCCTCCAATTTTAGAGGATTGTTGTTCTGACATTTGATATGTCTTAGCAACACAAGTAAAAGACCAAAAAACTCAGCGACAGTTAACTGCTGCTGGTTTTATAGTTATAACCCAACATAGTTAACTACTGTTTGAAGTATTTTAGTAATTTACTTGTGTTATTAGAAACTTCTGAATGTCTAAAAACAATTGTCCCAATTTTATTGGAACGGCCGTGATTGATGAGCATTGTTTTTCTGTATGAACACTCTCGAAGTACATCTAACATGGTAGGGGCCACTAAATATACGAAGGGAAACACCAATATATTTGTATCTCCTAAAACAAAGTTTTTTCCGATTCCCATGCTTTAAATGCTTGCTCTTGTTCTTCCGATCTCGTGTTCACGTCTGCTGACAATTTTGGAATGAAAGAAAAAGTGATTAAACATAAGTAATGAAACTTTGATCTTCTTTTTTTAATGGGTGAAACTTTGATCCAGTGTGTGTTAGAGTCTCATATAAAATAGAACACACAAAATAGTAGTGTTTATATTGTGGTATTTAATTTTTAAATATTTAATCATGAAAAATATAATACCCACAAATTAAGAAATGTAATAACGATGTCAAAAGACATGACAATTTTACTAAATTAGTCTTATTTACTATTGGTGTGATGCTTTGAAAGTAGTGTACATTCAATTAACTAGAGAATACGATTGGAAGTAAAATAATAATTCTACTTTGAATAATATTGTCTCTTCGAAATTAGAAATTATCTTAAGAGTATATATCTATACTTCTATACTAAAGAAAACTACCCTTTCAACACTTTTGGGTTAGATTTTGTTTCCAAAAATACCTCAAAATTAATACAAACAACACATGTATCAAATAGATAAAAATAAATTTAAATATTAAAATAAAAGTGTAAAACAAAGACAAATGTCCAGTTTTTCCTTTATCATTTAAAAGGTGTATCAAACTAGATGAGTGTATCTATACTTACTTTTTCATTATCTCAATTGTACCCTTAAATAATAACTTTTTCTATAATAAAAATAATTGTTGGTGTCGTTAAAAAAAATAAGAATTTAGATTATGTATATTTTTTGTTATATTGTTTGTTTCATTAAATAGATAAACAAGGTTAGTTTGATTTGTTATAATTTGAAAGCAAAAAATATTTATATTTTTACTTTTAATCAAAATTAAAATTTCATAAAAGAACATCGTTCATAATTTTCAAACGTTAGCGTAATAAAAAGAGCGGAAAGACGGACACGTGAATGTCCGTCTTTTCGCTAGTGAATATATATATATATATATATATATATATATATATATATATATATATATATATATACATATATACATATATGTAGATATATATCCTATACATACATTTGAGCATGGTTGAAATGAACGATCCACGTGGCATTCTCCTTTCTTCTCTCTAAAATAATGACACATGTCATGATGTTGTACAACCAAACAAATGAAATTTTGTTTATTAACATACAAATGAAACTTTAATGACATTAATAATGTATTTAGTTTGACTTATTATTAAATTGGTAGATAAGAATTCATTTGAATTATAAATCGATGAATTCATGTCAATTTAAAAAAGTTATAGGTATTGAAATTATACCATTCAAAATGGTCAAGAATAAATTAAAATAAATTAAATCTAAATATAAAATTGTAATGCTTCCAAAAGTCATATTATTATAAAAAATAAATAATAAAAAGATGTATTATTACAAATGAATTATAAGCTTATATATTTTAAAGACATAGTAAATTTTAAATTTATAAACATTTTTTTTTTACAAATGCTTTTTGAATGACTTAAGGTATAAGTGATTTTTTCCAAGTTATTAATACCAAATGCTTTTAAATTAAACTTATTAATACCATATTATTAATACTAAATATTTTTAAATTAAAATTGTTATTTAACTTTGTTACTTATAAAAAAAAAGATTTATAAGCGTCATATACCCCTTTATATTACAAATGACTTATGTAATTTAGGTTAATCCTATTAGAAAGAAAAGGGAACAAATACAAAAATAAAGTGTTAAACCAATGTTAGCTAACCTATATGCGCATAAGTTTCTTTTTTATAAATTAATTGATAAATATTAAGCAAACACTAGACAACTATTAAAAAAACACGGGAAAATATTTATAACTCAAACATAAAAAAGTATGGCACAAGTATTTATCACAATTTTTTATGAAATTTTTTATCACTGATAAATATATATTAAAATGGGACATATATTATTCAATAATAAAGGCATGACACATATTTGTCATTATACATATAAAAAAAAAACATAGGATCCATATTAGTTATCGATCCATAAAAAATTATGAATCAAATATTTCTCATTGATAAAAAAAAAAAAAATCAATGTTAAAATTTTAGTCATTAATACATAAAAAAAAATACAGGAGAAATATTTGTCATTGATAAATCTAGAAACGGGGCAAATTTGGGATTGATACATAAAAATGGGAAATAATTTGTTGATAATTTAAAAAAAAAAATTAGAAATACATTTTTCATTTTTTATGATCAAAGTAAAAATTAAATTAAAAAGAGAACGAAGTACATGACTTGGGGGGCCTTACCCAGTAAACCACAAACGCAAAACTCAACAATTCAATACAAAAGTTGTAATAAAAGAGAACACCCCTAAAGAAACTCTACCACGGACAATCCAACGAACTCAAATAGGGGCGCAAAACCAAGTTGCAAATAAACGAAGAGTGAATATTTTGAGCATTTAAATAGGTGTATGGATCGTCTGCCACCATAGAAACAACCCAAGTTCCAACATCCCCCCTTCAAAGTATCAGCAAGTCATAAACACCCTTTCTAGCCAAAGCAACTAATTGCAAACCGAATCCACAGAGTCGCAGTGGTCTAGAAACGACATAAATCTATCACAATCCACCAATGACACAAAAAGCAATCAATTCGGATAAAATCCTTTAGGTATGATGAACGACTACTACCTTCAACACGTAGCATCTACACCAATCATGTTGAATCGAGATATGCATTCAACAGAACAACGCCGAAAGTAAAGAACCCAGAACTTCAATCCATAAAACCAGATTCAAGATTTTCATACCAAATCAAAGAGCCGGAACAAAGCCATCACCCATCTTCATCTCCACGGAACAAAAGCAAAATCTAAAAGCGAAACCCAGCAAGGACCTGACCCAGTAAACCACAAAAGCAAAACCCAACAATTTAGTATAAAAGTTGTAATAGAAGAGAACAAAACTAATAAGCCACTACCACAGACAATCCAGTGAACCCACGTAAGGGCGCAAAAGTGAATATTTTTAGTATTTAAATAGGCGTATGATTCGTCAGCCAACACAAAAACGACCCAATTTCCAACATTTCGCTTCAAAGTATTAGCAAGTCATAAACACTATTTCGAGCCAAAGCAACCAATTATGAACCGATCAGATTCACATTGTCTTGAAACTTCAGTTGCATACAGTCCAGATAATGGGACGAACAAACAACATAAATCTATCACAGTCCACCAACGGCGCAAGAAGCAACTACGGAGGATAAAATCATTTAGGTACGATGAACGACTTATCCGTCGACACGGAGAATCTACGCACCCATCCCTTTTGAGCAACATCAGGATAAAACCAGTCATGTTGAATCGAGACATGTATCTAATAGAACAACGCCAAGACTAAAGAACCCAAATCTTTATTTCATTAAACCAGGTTCAAGATTTTCAATCACAAAGCTGGAACAAAACCATCACCCATCTTCATCTCCACAGAACAAAATGAAAACAAACCGCAATAAACAGAAACGAAGAAAACATAGCAAAAACCAGATCGAGAAACTCTTGACTTGACATAATCCACCACAAAAAACTAACTCATAACTGCATTAGTGCTAGACCAGTACTAGACAACGACGACATTGAACGAAACCAATGAAAACATAGTCAATCACACCAAGTCGGTGAGAGGACAGCCGCAACGGCGCTTCACCGATGACGATTTGAAACCCATAAACATATTTTTCATTTATCCATAAAAACACGGGACATATATTTATCACTAATAAACATAAAAAATATAGGTCACATATTTGTCATCATTGCGGCAAAAAAAAACGGACATATTTAAAAATTTACGGGATAGATCCTTCAAAATAAATTAATTTACGGGATAGATAATTTTCATCGATAAATAAAAAAAATAAAACAATTTGAGACTAAAAATAATAGTCTATCCCCCGTGCATTGCACGGGTTAACACGTATATATATATAAGCACGATCCGTTGACACCAAATATAAGTCTAATTGTAATGACTTATATCAAATCTCAATCGTCAAATTAAATTATTCTTATGGTTCTCATATATCAAATTAAAGAAAATCAAAAGTGAGGTAAATGTGATTACGTCTCCGACCATGTTCTTATCTTCTCCCAAAGCTTCACAAATTTGTATAAACTTTATCTACATCGTTTCCTTTCTTCTCCCATAATTGCAGATTTCAGTCATCTTCCCGTCAGTTGCTCTTGTAAGCCAAAATTAAACAAAACCCGTTTCATATCTTACTTTAACAAATGGGCCGTAATCATCAATAGTATTGTTTCTTGAAATCCTTTTTAATCCAAAGTGCTGCTATTAGACATCACCTGAGCTTTTTCGATGCATATATTAGAGTCAATTTTTTTTTTTAAGAATCAAAAATGAAATATATTAAACCGGCGATGGTTCCTCTAAAGCATAAGGTGTACTAAAGAGGTCATCCCAAAAAACAAACAGTTACTGTATAATTAAAAAGTAAAGGTCAGTCGATACCCAAACAAAGTAACAGGTCCAACCACCATCTATGAATGTCATAAATAAAATTGGCATTGTTAGCCTTCAGCAACCAAAAAGAGTTATATTTAATCTTTTCTAGAAGTTCTATCATGCAGTTTGAAATTAATTCTAGTATGTTTACCCTTTAATCAATGATATTGAATTAGACAATCGGTGAAAAATGAGATTGTATTAGACAATTAGTGGAAATTGATGAGTAATTGCTAGTACATTCGTGGCTACAACATCTCAATTAGATCAATTTGAATAATCCTCTCGTACATGTGGTAAGGTTGTATAGATCTGCACTTTGATAATTAGGTTTCATTGACAACAAAACAAATAAAGATAATGGTAAGAAGAATAAAAAAAGAGGAGTGTGCACATGTTTCACTTAATTTGACATATGACAGCCATTAGATTAATTTAATTTAACAGTTGAGATTTGGTGTAAGTCATTATACTTATACTTGGTGTTAACGGAAAGAGAGATAAAATCCGTTGTTACCAGATGTAAGTCGAAAGTCGAAAGACTTACACCAAATTTCAACCATTATTAATATTTAATCTAACCGTTAATTCTATCTCAACAAAATAGAAGCAGATGATGCAACACAGACAATAAAAAAACAGTATGTTCACCGTCATCAATAGAACCTTTGCTTTCTTATGTTACTACCTTTCCTCTCCAAGGAGAAACAAGCCTTGATTTGTTTACTTGGTTCTTTTCTTTTCTTCTGCCAGGGACATATATTGATACGATAAGGTAAATTGCATTGTTCGAGTCCTCTAGGGAAACAATACAAACACTACACATATGAAAACTACAACATAGAAGAATGCACAAAAGGAAACACATTCATTGTGAATCATCAAAGGTAATTGCTACTAACATTTCAAATATGGAAGCTTCTATGAAGAAGTCAGACAATTGACTTCTTCGGTGCAGTCGTTTAATTCAGCCAATCAAGTTTCAAGCCATGAAACGTCAGATATTGAGACAAATTCTAATATGGATCACTTTCTTCATATGTTCCATCATGGACAAGTTTATTTCAAGATCTTAATGGTTAGATTTGTTTGGTCTCTATGTTATTGTGGTACACCTTCTACACATGATTTTTTTTTTCTAATTTCAATTCTCTCTCCTCTCTAATTATCTTTCTTTATTTATTCATATTCACACTCTCTCTTCCAGATTTTTATTAAATCACTCTTCAACATCTTCATCAACTTATTCATCATCTTCATGAGAGGAGAAAAAAACCCAGATTTTTAAAAAAATAAATAAATTACATAATTAAAAATAACACTTCAATTAATAACATTTTCATAAAAACACTTCCATTTTCAATCTCTCATAGTTTACATCACAAAGCATCATGCATGATGATAGAGTAAAGCTGCAATGTGTTTTGCGTTTTATGAAGCTGCAGATCCACCAAAGTAAACCTACCACCACACCATAACCTCTCTTTTGCAAATTCGTTTTCTCCAAATTTGGGTATTTTTTGTTCAAATAAAAATTATTTATTTCACTTCAAGATTATGTGTTCGAACTGAATTTTTGGTGATAAAAATGAGTTAAAGGTAAGGTTTTTTAGTTTCGGGTTGCATGGGTTGAAACCGGGTCGTTACGACCCGTCTAGAGTTAGAAGATGAAGCATTAAAAAAAGTAAAAAGGTTGCCCATCCATTGGCAAGAATCGAACCCATGACCCCTACACACCCAACGTATGTCTTTACCATTGCAACATCATATTAATTCACAAAATACATGCGTTATAAATCTATTTAACTGCTATGTATGTTTTAAATCGTAATTGATCAATATAAATTCTATTAATTTTATGATGGGTTCAATTAATTGTGCAATTGTTTAAATTAAAATTATTTGTTCACTGTTTTATACGAACCTTACTCTAACAATACTTCAACAATCAAAACAGACTCAACCGACTAACAATATCAAATATAATCAACCGGACCATTAAATACGACCTTATCGAAATAAGAACAAAGCAAGAACTGAAACTTCGAAAAATCAGAATCTTATGTTTAAGTCGATCAGACAAAATATCTCATTAGAAACCTAGTCAGCATGTATCAAAAATTATGTTATTTCAAAATATTTATCATATCGATATATAAAATTTGCAACAAGTGCAGGGCAAATATTTTACGGTGTTTTTCATATAAAATAAAAAATATTTAATAAAAACACTTATTAATGTTGATATTTTGAAATAGTCATTTGTAATATCCGGCTTAATTTCTTAGATTGTGGTGTGAGTTAACTATATCAAAGTAGAACACTTTTTAAGAAAAGGGCAATAGAGTCTTTTGAATATTTAAGTATATGAACAAGATATTCCACTTTCATTCATTATTCCTCCACCCTTATTCAATCTGAACTATATTCATCCCCATTCTCTCTTTTCCCTCACACGACATTCCCTCCCTTCCTAGTAAATTTTCACAAAAACTCTTAGCCATTTAACTCCAAAGCAACATGCAATTACTCTTTCATAATCCAAATAATTGATTCTTCTTCTCCCCCGTTTCCTTTGTTAGCCGAGCCTTCCTCTCTTTTACTCATCTTGGGTTTTAGTGCAAGAGCTTTCAATGGTTATGATTCTGCATGTGTAATCCATTGGTTTGTGGTTCCTATTAATGTTAGAAGCAAGAGAAAGGGTTTTTGTTTGAGGCAAGAAGCTTGAGGTTTGGTTTTATTTGGAGTTTTACAAGGTAATAAAAAATAAGTTGTTTTAAGGAGTTAAATTTTAGCTTAATGTTGTTTATATTGGTGCTGGAACTGTTTGAGAGGGTTAAGTTGTTTATGGTTGAGTTGTTATAGCTAAAAGAGATTATGCTTGAACCTTTGAAACATGAGTAAAAATTCATGACAGTACTGGTGTAATCGAGTTACTGCTGTTTCTGGGTACCTCAGACTTGTGTAATTGTTGAAGTTTTAGATTCTCCATTCAATTCCCTTTAGTTTAGACATAAATTTCGTATGATTCGGATTAGAAACGAGTTCGGAAAACATGTTTAAAGTTTGGTAATTTCTGCTGGATTCTGGTTACGGATTTTGGAACAGGGCTCCAGCGAAACGGCAAGAACTCTCTTACTGTGATTTGGATTCAAGCGGTTGGTTTGGCTACGGATAGCTAATGCAATTCCCGACGTTTTGACGTCAGTTTCGCTAAGTTTGGTCCAGTATTGAAGGCTGGAGACGAGTTTGAGGTTTGGGGCCTGATGTGGGATTTGTGATTAAGCCATGGTTAAGTTCACGAGCTTTTGATGATAAAGAGATGGTTGAGGATTTGAGGCAGAAGCACAAGTTGTTAATGAACGGCAGAAATGTTGTTGGTTAAGCTATCTTTAAGTTGCTGGAAGTGATTTTAAGGTGAGTTCTTAGATAGTTTTAACCTACCTTTGGGTTGTGTAATCTTAGCAAGAAAACATGATTTAGTTAAGTTTAGTTTAATAAAATCCTTAGTACCCAATGTCCAATCTTGTTGATTATGTGTTAATATTGCCATGCAAATGATTCTTGATGTTTAAATATGTTGTTTGAAGGTATTGTGCATTGCAGGAACAAGTTTTGAGATGTTTGGGGTGAAAATTCAAGTGTTGCACTTCAGGACCCGAAGAAATTCGCTATTAGCGAAATATTTCGCTAATAGCAAAATTCTCCAGATGAAACTCCCCATTGGTGAAATGGGTCTAACTTCCACATTTTTCCAATTGGCTTGTGGACTCATACGAGGGTTTGTAGTGTCGTCCGATACTTTTTATCGCAATGTTTTCCAACTATAAAACCCCCAAACATCATTGAAGCAACACACATTACAACGTTTGATTCTTGAAATGAAATCATGGCAATATTAGCATATATGTCAAGAATGGCCAAGAGAGTTTAAGCATGTTATTCGGGTAACGTTGAACTAAGAGAGGGGATAAACATAGAGCCTCGACGTAGATTGTCGAGAACTAGAATGTTAGCAAGAACCCTAAGCAAGTTAAGTCGTGAATGGAAAGGCATAGTTTATTCACTATGAACAAGAATGATTAAGTAAGTAAGTACTAAGACAAGCTATTGTATTTGGTCAAGACCATAAAGTAAGACGTAGGTGTCGTGTCTTTCCGTTATCCACGCCAAGGGGGATACGAGAGGTTCTCGCCAGGGGAACGGGATACGCTCCGCAAGGTAGGCCCGCACGTCACTG
>Ga0228711_1012430_pt1 | contig 10418 bp, 4 predicted proteins | sample MedpolnodulmetaG_2_FD_177996 | JGI IMG/M metagenome (GOLD analysis project Ga0228711, IMG submission 177996) | Root nodule microbial communities from Medicago polymorpha collected in Santa Monica, California, United States - brown nodules | ecosystem: Host-associated > Plants > Roots > Nodule...
GTTGGGGGATTATTTTCTAAAAAGGTTGTAAACTTATGAATATTTTGATTTGATGGCGTCATGGGTTTGAAATAGGTATGGCACTGCTGGGTACCAGAGTTTTGCCTCTCTTGTCCCCATATCTAGGGTTTATATAGATCATAGCGTTCGATAGGGATATATGACCTGGTCTATTTAAAATCTGGTTCAACTTGACTTGTTCGATAAAAAGATAGATTCAAACTTTTTAAAATACGTATTTACTTAAACTTGTCAAACGAACATGTATGTGATTGAAATATACCTTTAAAAAACATGTAATTGAACCCACGAAAGAATGTAATTGAAGTATTATATTTGATAATAATAATAATAATAATAATTCCACAAAATAACAATATAAATAAATAAAGTATTAAAACAAATTTCAGACTATTTATTAGCTTTTAGTCTTTTAAGAAGTGGGCCAAATGTTATTTTAAAAACTATAACACAAAATAATCTTTTCAAAAATTCTAATTGGACGGACATTTCTTTTAAAAATATCATATCGAGCTTAAAATAAAGACTTTTAACATATATATTTGATTATTCTCATTTTTATTTTTTAAATTAGGCTATTACCACCCCTACCCACTTCCCCTATTAAAAATGCATGGAAATTGCAAGGTTGGAAAATGCATGGAACCAGCCCGGCCTAAATGAATATGTTTGAAGAGTTGAATTTTATATAATTAATTGCACAAATGCTAACATAATAGTTGACTTCTGTATGGTACCGTACTATTTTTTAGAGAAAAGGGGCGTTGAGAAAATAAGATTGTTATCAATGTTATGCTAAGTAGTACACGTAAACAAGTGTCTTGTCGTTTAAAATTGGATAGACCTCAACTAATTAAAAATTAACGTATTAATTATTTTTGACAAATTAATGTATTAATTATTGAATTTTTATATAATCCCCCCACCTTATAGTTACATTTTGGTTTTTTTTAAGTATTTATTAGGTAAAACAGATATACAATCAGGGGCGTAGCCTTGGCTACCCAAGAAAATATATTATTTTTGAATTAGTTGTATGTATTTATATTTTGCTACCTCAAATAATAAACATTGAGTTACCCCAAACAATAAATAAGAAAGTAAAAAATTACTACATGATTGATAGATTTATTTGTAACGGTTTGGTATTTTCAATTGCAATAACAACTATAGAGAAAACTTTTTTAACAATTAAAATTATCAAGACAACAGTCATAAACATAAATGGGCAATGAATTTCTTGCAAATAATCTAATTGTTTACATTGGAGAAGACATTATCATTCTATTTTGTAAACAATCAATTTTGGATAAAATTGGCTTCTTGAAACACGTTTTGTCCAACTTTTTAAATAGCTATTGTTAATTTTTATAATTTGTTGCTGCTTTAAGTTATTTTTTATGTATTGGCTGATTTTCATATTATTTTGTTTTTAGTCTCTACAGCACTTTCACTTTTTAAGTTAATTTCCTAAGATTTTATTTAATTTTAGTCCTTAATTTTTGTTATAGAGATTAAATCCAAGACTAAAAACATTTTTTTTTGTAATTTATTTATTTTTTTGTAAAATTTTAAAAAATTGAATAAACTTTGTTTAAGGGCTAAACCTAAAAAAAAAAAAAAATTATAGGACTAACAAAATATTTTATCCTTAAATTTAATATGTTCGTTTTAAAATATTTTATTTTTTGTTTATAGTTGGCCCCTGTGCAAATTTTTTGCTAACTTCGCCTCTGTACAATAATAGATATGTAGAGTGTTTACTCAATTTTTTCTGTCACGTAGTTTAATGATTAAAATTTTACTCTTCATAAATAAGTGAAAAATTCGGAGTCCAAACTTCGACTTCTACTCCAACCTTTGATCTATTTTCACATTGATGAAAAAGTGTCCACTATTACGTAGGTAAACCCTCCGAAAAGCCAACCGTCCAACACATACATATTGAGCCAATGACATACATGAAGTGTGTAGGAAAAATTAGACATAGAATTATTAGAAAAATAAATCAAACACAAATATAAGCACAAACAAATATGATTCTTCATTAAATTAAATAGAGAATAGAAAAACTTATCAATTATTGACTGAGGCGTGCACAAAGCACTTGGCTTAAGAGTATTTCGCCACCATAGATTGATTATCCGATGCAGTAGGTCTCATAGCTAGTACTCTCCAGGATACAACAGTCACTTCTTGCTAGCACCGCACGTGAATTAGCAAGGTCTCAGAACCACTTTTAGATACTCATGGGAACATATAATTGTTATTAGTTATTAGAGATGGTAGTGAAAATAAGTGAAGGAAGAAGCTTTATTAGTTTGTGATTTTCTTTTTCTTCACTCTATGCTCTCACCAACCCACGTATATATGTATACACAACATAATTGGATCAACATTTCACCAACCCACGTATATATGTATACACAACATAACTGAATCAACATTGCTATTTACCTAGTGAGTTTTTATCAAGAATTTATCAAGAAAAGGTTTCAATCAATTAAATTTGTTATTTGGTGAAAATAAAGGGAGGTAATAGTGTGTAATTAAGGAAAGGTGTTAGCAAATTACTGTCTTGAAATTTTCTTGATAAATTTTGTCACTATATCTATCATTTCCCTAATTGAAAACCGAAAAAGTGGGAAGTAAATTGAGAGCATGAAACGGTTTCATAAGCACTAAATTAGGAATAATAAAAACGTGTATAAGACCATCCACAACAAAGCACCTCAAATTGGGTGCTTAAATGGATTATCTAGGTCCTTATCATTAATTTTACGGTAATACTTAATAAGCACTAATTTTCTCTAACCTAGCACCTCAACGGAAATTATTAAATAGGTCCCACAAATAATTTTATATTATTACATTTCAACAAAATTTATTTAATTTATTAAGATTTATTAAATAGGACCTACGAAAAATGAAGAGTGAGAGGGTGCTTCCATATCCACCATTCTTCATATGCACCCATATATTTTACTCCACAATGGAGGTGTATATTTAAATAAGTTAAGCACCCACCATTATGGATGGTCTAAGACTTAGTTAGAAAATATCAATTGATATAATAACTATTTAATATAATAAATAACTTTAAAATAAACTATCAAATAAAATTTCAACAAAGTTCTGACCAAAAAAAAAAAAATTCAACAAAGTGCAGCAATAACTTTAAAATAAATTATCAAATAAAATTTCAACAAAGTGCAGCAATGCCATTTTTATTCTAATTAAACTTCATTTCTTTCTGATATATAAATTATCAAATAAAATTTCAACAAAGTGCAGCAATAACTTTAAAATAAATTATCAAATAAAATTTCAACAAAGTGCAGTAATGCCATTTTTATTCTATATAAACTTCATTTCTTTCTGATATTTTTTTGTTGATCAATTTTATAAGAGAAATGCTTAAGGGCACGATATAACTTTCGCACCATCCACGCGAATGACGTGTATCATTGATAACCGTCTGATATTCTTACTCCTCTCTCTCAAATTTAACCCTCCTACCATGCTGTTGCTGCCACCGCCGACCAACCAACCATGGAGAATAGGTGATCCGTCCTTCTCAACGCGTTTCACATTCCTCTTTCTCAATCACACCGCAGAGTTAGAGTTGCATGCCAGTGGAAACACGGCTGTGTAAAGTTACACTAAATAAGCATGGCTGAGGTATTGATTATATCATTGCTTACATGCAGAAGATATTGCAACAACTGACGGCGGTGGTGACACATACAAAGAGGTGTGGTGTGGTTAAAAGAAAATGAGACTTTACCGACAATCCCATAATTGGATTACTTTGACTATTTTAATTGTAGTAATTAATTAATTTTAAATAAGAAGTAGCATTAAGTAATGTGTTTGCCGTGTTCGTGTTATGTGTGCGAAAAAGACTTCGCACCATATATATAGCACTTCTGATTTTATAAGTAAACGTTTTATTGAAGCTATATACGATGAAGATATATATTATAGAACATCAACGACCTCATGAAGCACGTGGTGACCAACAACCCCTTAAGCCAAATTATGTCTCTATAAATAGATACTCATCAGAACATCTTCAACATTGCATTTCTCATACATACATACATACATTGTCCACTCTATCAATATTTCTTTGTTTGTGATATTGATCTTATCAAACCCCTACTCCCCAACGAAATGGCATACTTAGAGGGAATAAGAGAGTCCCAAAGAGCTCGTGGTCCAGCCACCATACTAGCCATTGGTACTGCAACTCCAGTCAATTGCATTTACCAATCTGATTTCACTGATTATTACTTCCGAGTTACCAAAAGCGAACACATGACTCAACTCAAGGCCAAATTGAAGCGTATATGTAAGCTCATTGGGATTATTTATTCTATCTATATACACTCTTTGCCAATATATTAGGATAATAAAAAAAAATCCACAAAAATCATATATTAACAGTGTTTATCTTTATCTTTTAATTAATTGAACTTTTTTATTTTATTGTTATATTACAATAGTGATCTTGCCATACCCTAAAAGTGCACATATACCATGCATGCGGTCATGCACTTACCAATTCATGCATGCTTTCATGCATCTGCTTATATGAAATATGATTTCCATTTATTTGCCATGTCCATTATTTTTCTATATTACACCATAACAGTATTTTTTTTTTACTCAATGCCAATATTTTAAACTAAGACATGCCAATTTGATTTGGGCTGCAATAGGAGGCATTGTTTATTATGTGAAAATATTCTCTACTTTTATTTTATAAAACAGGTATAGATTTTAACTTTAACTTGATGATAAAAAATGTGAAACTACTGATGTGAACAATTGTGATGAAGAAAAAGACTGTGAAATCCTTCATGAATTCATCAATAAATTTGTTGTATTTGTTTCTTACATTAACTTTTGTCACTCATTTTATAGTTTCTAGTAAACCTAATTCCTGTTGTAAAAAAAAAGTAAAGCTTATTCTATAATTAGTTGACTAATACATATTTTTCTTTATTGGTTATGAATAGGTGAGAAGTCAATGATAAAGAAACGTTACATACACCTAACTGAAGAAATCCTAAAAGAACACCCCAATATATCCACTTATGAAGAACCATCCCTCAACGTACGCCAAGACATATTAGTTGAAGAAGTGCCAAAGCTAGGCGAAAAAGCAGCATTAAAAGCCCTAAAAGAATGGGGAAGACCAAAGTCAGAGATTACCCATCTCATATTTTGTTCAACTTCTGGTGTTGACATGCCTGGTGCTGATTATCAACTCATCAAACTCTTGAATCTAAATCCATCGACAAAAAGGTTCATGTTGTACCACCAAGGTTGTTATGCTGGTGGAACCGTTCTTCGTCTTGCCAAAGATCTAGCTGAGAATAATGTTGGTGCACGTGTCCTCGTTGTGTGTTCTGAAATAACTGTTGTTACTTTTCGTGGGCCCAATGAAACACACTTGGATTCTTTAGTTGGACAAGCACTTTTTGGTGACGGTGCTTCATCTGTGATCGTTGGATCAAATCCTGATACAACACTTGAACGTCCGTTATTTCATCTTGTTTCGGCTTCAGAAACGATTCTACCAAACTCTCAAGGTACACTTTTATTTATGTTTACGAGGATTAATTTTGTTATCTAAAAAGCCTAGCGGTTTAGCTTGCTGTCATTCTATTCACGTGTTAGTAATTATTGATATGTATGTTATGTCTTTAAAACGGAAAATATTAATATTGTTAGTAATTGTTACTTTTTCTTTTAATTTCTTTTGAAGGTGCTATTGAAGGACACTTGCGTGAAGTGGGACTCACTTTTCATTTGAAAGATAATGTTCCAAGTTTGATTGGTGAGAATATTGAGAAGAGTTTAGAAGAGACTTTTCATCCGTTGGGAATTACTGATTGGAATTCTTTGTTTTGGGTAACACACCCTGGTGGTCCTGCAATAATTAAAAGGATTGAAGAAGTGGTTGGGTTGAATTCAGATAAACTAAATGCAACTAAACATGTTTTGAGTGAGTATGGAAACATGTCAAGTGCTTGTGTACTATTTATATTAGATGAGATGAGAAGAAGGTCTAAGGAAGAGGGGAAAACAACAACTGGTGAAGGACTTAAATGGGGTGTTTTGTTTGGATTTGGACCTGGCTTGACCATGGAAACCATTGCTTTGCATAGCGCCAACATATACCATGGTTACTAGAACGTTTTCTATGATGCATGGAGTGGAGTACACACACTCATCATATATATTTATACTATTGAGTAATTTAAAGAATAAAACAAAATCATGTATAACTGATTGTGTGTCTAATCGTATAGCTTAATTTGGATGCATGTTTATGTATTGTTTACTTTTGTGTGTGGTATAATAAAGAAAGCTTTCCATTTCTACCTACTTTTTTTTGTTGTTGTTGTTTTTATACTTTTTTTGTCGTTTTTATACTAGGATAAAGATAGAGGTATGTGTTTCATTTTATGAACAATAACAGAATTGCTACTTGAGACACCCCAATGTTCAAATTATGAGGGTCAAACTCTTACGTGCATTTTTGTGGAATTGTTTAGTACATGTTTGATTTTACTTTGAAAATGGCGGCTAAAATTTGTTCTTTTGAGTTGTAGAATAGATTATGATATATTTGGTTGTTTCCGTTTAAAGTTGATTTTACCTTTCGAATTGATAAAAAAAATTGAAGTTTTTTATTTTATATATAATCAATTTTAACACTTATCTTAGATTTTTTTTAGAGGATTTAGATTAGATTTATTATTCAACTTGCTTTTACATGAATGTATTCAAAAGTAAATCATTTCACTTTCAACTCACCTTTAGCAAGAAACAATTTTACGGAACCTATTTACTCAAAATCAATTTTTCACAACATAGAACCAAACACAAACTTTCAAATGAGGAAATAACATGATGAAGAAGATAAAAACACTTCAATCTTAATATTAATCTTATCTTATATTAATCCCATCCTAATAATATACAAATCTTAATCTTATTTTATCTTAATTTTAATCTCAAGATTAATCTTATCTTAACTTTGTCTCAACGCAAACCCTCTCCATTCCCCCACTTTCATCGCTTCTTCACAAATCACAATCACAAATCACATACAAATTTATAACTACAAATAGAAAAGAAAAAGAAAAAAAAAACTTAAATGTCAAGCTCTAAACATCTTTTTGTCAAATCATCATTCACGAGTACAATTTCCTTAACCATTTTTAGCTTAGGAAATTTACAAGTCATGATCTTTGTTTGAAAATATTATATAATAGTTGTAGAACCTTGACACATAATCAATGTTCTTGAAAATTCAAATGTTCCCACCTATTTTGTGTTTTGAGGCCTTTAACCCTGTCTCAATGCAAACTTTCTTCATTCCCTCACTCTCATCGCTGCTTCACGCTCACTCTCCATGATTCAACCTTGATGTTCCCTCTACTATCATTTTTGATTTTGTTAGATTTAGGTAAATTTAATTCAAGATCCATATTCATGGAGGAGAAATCCAGCATTATAGGTTGGTCTCCAACTATAAACTCGGAAAGCATCATGCTTTTATTTTCATTTTTGTATTTATTTAGGATGAAGAAATTTGGTGGATAATGATACTAATGTACAAGAGGGTGAGAGGCTGAACTTTATTTTTTACAAAATATATTTTAATTTAGATACATAGATATTGAAAAGAAAAGATAAATAAAAATAAAAAATAAGATATTGATTTGTTGCTTATTAAATCCATATAACTATGTCTGTATCATTTTGTGTAAATATTGAATTTGTAAACTTCGGTTTGATCTAACTATAGTTTTCACTTGGACCAGTTGAAAATAGACATGATTTAGAGATCACATTGCATGAAATTTTCATGTCACTCATCCATATCAATCTATGTCATCAAATTCTTTGATATGGTGGTCGTCAGGTTCAGTCACATTATACATCAGTGACGACAACCTCGTTGCTCTTGAGGGGGTTGTCATCAAAGCTTCATCCAGATATTCCTAATACCTAATTATTAATATCTTTGATAAATCAAACATATTGTCGATCCGATCATATCCATATTCAATGATTTATTTGTTTCCGTTGTATTTTATTTTGTATTGAACATGTAATCTGTTTTTATATACACCTAACTTTTAAACATAAACGACATGGTATCTGTAGAATCTGTTTTATGTGCACATCCATGGTTTTGCTATTTTTTGCAGTAATTGTAGAGTAATATATATATATATATATATATATATATATATATATATATATATATATATATATAAACCATTATTTACACTTGAATAGAAGGCAAGAGGACAACAAGTTGCACCGCCAAGTCTTTTTGGATGGCAAAATCAATATTCGTAAACACAACATTCATGGACCTAAGAGACATGACATTATTACGCATGGCCTTTTGAACTCTACGTAGAAGGTCAACAGCCTCTGGTGCTAAGAAACCGAAAGTGTCAAAAGCAAATCATATAAAAAATGTTGATTGTCAAAACACGCTTTCTCATATTTGGCCACTTTGCTTGATGCCGCTTTTAGGGTTGTCTGTCCTACCGTAAAAGGCCCGACACCTAATCCCACAAGTGGTGAAACCCCAGTCAAGTCTACACATGTATGTTTTCCTCCTACCCATCAGTACATCATAACATCCGCAAGCTTGAGTGTTGATCCTTCAACTTCGTTTAGTATTTATATATTCTCTATGTCATTCTATTTAAAAATAGAAAAGAAAAAATGACTTGATTTTCCAATGGAATGAATGATCAAATTAAACACGGTTTGTCTAATATTTTTCCAATTAGAGATATCAGTATTTTCTTTTTTGTTTGTTTAGCATTTTTTAGGTCATAAGACCAAGAAGAGTCGATATGATTTATGTGGTTAGTATAAAGTTGAGAAACAATTGGGAAGTGGAGTGGCATAAAAAACAAAGAATTGGGAAGTATGAAAAATTGAACAGAATGAAAAGAACAAAAATATGGATAACAAGAGAAAAAATTGCATGGAAACGTGTGAGAAAAAATTGCATACGAATAGACGAAGTGTACATTTGGCCATGTGATTACATAAAATCTTTTACTCAATTCAAAATAATCACTTCAGTAATATCTTACAGGTGTACTCTGGAAATATAATTAAGTGTACAAATGTTAATATTATGGAAAACTTTCATCCTGTACTATTTTGAAGAAAAAAAAAGGGGGATGAGAAAATAAGTGTGTTATCACCGTAAACAAGTGTCTTGTCGTTTCAAGCTGGATAGACCTCAACTAATTAAAAATTAGCGTATTAGTTATTGGATTTGAATATGATCTTCTGACTTTGTACTCAGATTGGTTTTTTGTTTAAGTATTAGGTAACACAGATACACAATAGATAGAGTGAGTGTTACTTATACGTACGTAGCTTCTTTTTTTAAGAAATCAAAATGAGATATTTTAGCAACGGCGATGAAAACTCCTCATTACAAGGTGTACTAGAGGGTCCAACGCGGCAAACAAACAGTCACAAAGTATAATTACAAAATAAAATCAGTCGATACCCAAACAATATAAAGGGTTCGACCACCAACTTTGAGAACCGTACATAAAAGTGGTGTTATTGGTTTTAAGCCACTACAACGAATGATATTTAACTTATACGTACGTAATTAACCCTCATGAAAGCCAAAAAATATATATATTAAGCCAATGAAATTGAAATACATGGAGTGCAGCTATGCCATCTTTAGTATGTGTTTGGTTTGTGGGCGAAGGGAATTGATTTTGATAAGATTGAGTTTAAGAAAATAGATTTTAGTTAAAAATAAGTTGAATGTAAATTGATTTATGTTTGAATATATTTACTTAAAAATGATTCTTATGAGTTAATGTTGTTTGAATTATTTGAATCAAAAATAATTTTAATTTCGTTATAGTAACGAACCCCACACTTCATTCTAAATGGTACTTGCTGAACCTTAGAACTAAATACTGCCCCACGCCTTAATAGTAACGAAACCCCACACATCATCATTCTAAGGTTAACCTTTTGGGTTGCTACTTGTGATGGAACAACGTATAAAGATTGAATGAAACCAACACTTAAAACTGTGTTTAATTAAAGAAGATGGAATTGGGATTCTAGGGTTTCTATGGTTTTGAGAGAGAGAGAGAGAGAGATGAAAAAAAGACTTGTGTAATTTTATTGAATGAATTAAACTACTTATTTACAAGAGTGATGAAGTATATATACATCAAGTGATGTAACAAAATTGAAACAAACTCCTAACAACTTATTACTTCACATGCAAGTAACTTGAGTTAGTTACTTCAAGTGCAAGTTTCTAAACAAACTACTAAACAAAGATAAGACTAATTCTAACT
>Ga0228711_1012441_pt1 | contig 10410 bp, 8 predicted proteins | sample MedpolnodulmetaG_2_FD_177996 | JGI IMG/M metagenome (GOLD analysis project Ga0228711, IMG submission 177996) | Root nodule microbial communities from Medicago polymorpha collected in Santa Monica, California, United States - brown nodules | ecosystem: Host-associated > Plants > Roots > Nodule...
ATCCGAAGCTTCATCGAACGCCATAATCAGAACCCGAAGCCTTACAGGTGGACGAAATCCGCACACGACATCCTGGCCTCCGTCAAACGTTTCTGCCAGAAAGTCCAGGACTTATGACACGAATTTTCGGATTCAGATGACTAGAACTGAACCTTGAGCGGAAATCGTAGCCTTGCAAGACCGCCAAGGCAACGGTGCGAATGTGCGCTCTCGAGATCGAAAAGGAATGCCGGGTGTGCAAAGCCGCGATCCCGCCGATTTCGCTCATGACGGCTCATCGGCAGCTTCCCGGCCGTGAGCCACCAACCCCGAAGTACCGGCCGGGGCGATCCCGGTCCCCCGGTGCTCTGTGTTTTTTTTCTCAAAAAGAAATTGTATTGATTCATGTGGTGGAACGGCATCTTTTTCCAGAAAGTGGATATACGCATCAAGTAGATCACGGACTTTAGTGAGATCGACCCCATCCAATGAAGCGAGCTCGTTTATTTTTTTCCTGTCGGGCAGGACTTGGAAGCTTGTTGAGCGGGCCCAGTCGTTGGCAGCAGATTTCTCGAGCCATATTTTGCCAAAGATGCCGTTGCAGAGCTGAAAGCCCATGTCTAGGCGCAACTCATCCATATTGGTCTTTAAGCGCTCAGAGTCGGTTGCTTTGTTTATTTCCTGCAAAGCACCGTAGATCGCGAACTCAGCGTCTTCGCCGAATCCTCCACCGGGGCGATTCTGTGCTCCGCGGTTGATCATTTGTTCTGTCAAGACGAATGCTATCCGTTCCTCTACCTTCCTGATTTCCTTCAAGATCTGTTCTGCGTCCTGAACCTTTTGTTCAAACTGCTCGATTGAGAGTGAGGTCGGTGACAGAGCTACTTTCTGTACTTTTGTCCAATCCACACAGGCCAAGACCCCTACGACTAGTAGGTAGCCCGCGGGTACGGGATGGCAGAAGGATGTAAGGGGTGCGGCCGCAATCAGCAAAATCCCTGAGATCAGTCTCACTCGTTTAAGATGCTTACCGCCTGCAGCTATGGTCCATAGCGTTAGGCGTCGGGCATAACGCAGCGGTCCTGAATCTCGGGAGGTGTATCGCATTTGCAGCTCCATCCCACACCAATCACTGTGCACGGTTTCAGACGTATGCTCCACGGGCTGCGAGCCGGACGACGCAGATAGACCGAGAGGTGAGGGTAGTATTTCCGGCATATTGCCGTATTAGTGTGGGCCGGCCTTCAGACACTGTCGTCGGTCCAAGTACATCCCATCACCGCCTTGGCACCAATCGCCCCCTATTTGCCCTTGAGGAGAGGGTCGTCGGCCGACTGTGCTATGTGGTTGGCCGCTGACCGATAAAAGGAGTCGTCGGGGTTGAGCTCCAGTGCCAGCGCTTCGATGTCGCTTAGCGACATGTTCGGATCGGCTTCGAGCCATTCCCGTATCGTCGCCAGTTGCGCTTGGAACTCGGGTGTTTCGTATTGTTTCTCACGGAACGCCATGACCGAGCCGTTGATGTTGGTCAGTCCTGGATTGCTGGCAACAGCGTCGTTGATGCAATTCTCACCGCAGTTCTCACCTGGCACCAGTACCGTCCACTTCGGCCCACCGAGGTATACGGCGGCATACATGATCTTCGCCTTGAGCGGGGGCACCTCAAGCGCCTGTAGCGCATTGAAGAACATACGGTGCGTGTCGCGCCAGCCGCGCACGTGATTTTCTTTATAGCAATAGTGATCATGGAGCACGGCAGCCCTGAGATATTCATCGTCAAATGGTTGGCCGACGATCGGTTGTGCCCAGCCTGGGATGGAGGCACCGTCGGTCGTTCCCGTCTCGATGGTTACCGGCGAACCTTCCACCCATTTGCCTGCCTTCCAGCGCACCTTTTGCCCGTCCGTGAAGATCAGATCATTTTTCAGAAAACACTTCCCCGTGGCCTCACAGCCATTGGGGAAGAGCTCGAGTTCGCCTTCGAAGCTTGATTCGATGATCTGATCGTCAAGCGAGTAGATCTCAGCGATCGTTTCGATATCGCAGGGCGCAATGGCCGAGCGCTGGCCGATTGGGATACCCTGTGGAAGCGTTTCGATGGTCTTCAGTACGCCGGGCTGCTTCGAAAACGCAAATGCACCGTAATGCATGACCGAGCCATGACAATAGCCTTGGATATCCTGGAAATTGGTGGGGTCCGGCCGAAAATTGCCCTCAAAGCCGGGCAGGATATTGCTGGTCAGCACAACGACGTGTTCCCCCCGGTCGCCGCGTGCTTGCTCGTGGTGGAGCCCCAATGCATGGCCGATCTCGTGGATCGTGTTGCCCACGCTGCAGGATTGGCTCAATCGGATCACCTGTCGGCCACCGACCATGCCGACAGCCGAACTGCATCCGCTTCCAGGCACGAACTCGGCATAGTTCCCGGAGTTGTCGGTAATTTCCTCGAATGTGATGTCCGTAGCCGCTTCCCAGGCTGAAATCGCGCTTAGAACCCTAGCGGGAGACGAAAGATCCGGGTTTATGCGATAACGTACATGTCCGTTTGGCCACCTCGTGTCGCGGTCACGAATGGCCAAACCGAACAGGATCTCGTCCTCGAGGCTCTGCAAGCTGACATTGTTCGATTGCTGAAGCGAGGCGACGGGACCCAAGATAATGTCGCCTTGGTAGAGGGCTTCGCCATTGTCGCCTTGGTGGAAGCTGATCTGATGGCCGATACCGCCGATGGAGACGGTGATCGTGCCGACCTCCCGACCATCCGGCTGCTCTTCCAGAGTGCGGTCACCGGTCGGCTCCTGAGCGAACGAGGTCGCCGCAGCCGACAGGGACAAAGCGAGGAGCGATGCAAACAGGAGCTTTCCAGCCATCTCAGGGGACCTTAAACACGATGTCGCGGACGTCACTCAGTTTAATCAGTTCGATGGACCCGTCGCTCGCCTCGAACGCGAGTGTGGCCGCCTTCCGCTTGCAGCCCTTGCCGTTTTCAAGGATGCCGCCGCGCAAGAAATAGATAATGGAATCGTTGTCGCCCTCGGGCGTCGGGTCGGTAGCGAACTTTAGAAGGGTCGGATTACCCTCGGGCGTCCCGGCATCGATACAGAGGTCGTTTATGCCTCCTGCCAGTTGCAGCTTGCCAGTAAGAAGCCGCTTCACCCCGTTCTGCTCAACTTCCACGACATCCTCGTGGATCGAAATTGCTTTGATCGGGTTCAATAAACGCCCGTCCTCCACATCCTTCAGGTCCTTCATCAGATCTGCTGAAGCAAGGATCCTCGCCCGCACTGCAGCGGGTGACGCGTGCCTCACCGGCATCATGGATTTTAGCATTCCCGCCAGGTGAGCGACGATCGGGGCCGCGTAGGACGTCCCCGTGAAGCGGTGCTCCTCGTAACGCGCGTCGTCGTCGGTCGGCTTCCAGCTCCTGATCGCACACCCAGGTGCTGCGATCGAAACATGCCTGCTGGAATAGTTCGAGAACCAGGCGAGCTTCGTGCCGTCGAAGGCCGCGACCGTTATCAGGTTCGGTCCCTGCACATTTCCGCCGAAGCGCTGCGGAAAGATATCAATATCGGCGATGTCTCCCCCTTTGATGTCGTTGTTCATCTTGTTGTTGCCCGCAGCAACGACGAACAGCTTTCCGCTAGCAGTCCCGAGATAGGTCTCAAAGATGTCCATCTGATCAACGTTCTTCGAGGCGAAGCTGATGTTGTAGATGTCTCCGTCGCCTGTGATTGCTTCCTTCATCCATTCGAACTGAAAGGTGGCCGTGGGCACATTGTTGATGAGGCGCACCTCATATATCGTTGCCGGCGTGATCGTCAGCCTTAGCCCTAGGGTCGCGGACAACCCCCATAGGTCGGGGCCACCCAACGCGAGGCCGGCAACGGAAGTGCCGTGGATGCGTCGGGCTTGAAGTTCAGCCGGAGCCGTCTGTTCGTGGAGGAGATCCGCTATCTCGGTAAAGCTTTCGTCTCGGAAGGCTCCGCGCTCCCTCACCCTGACGAAGCCGGAGTCGATCACGACGATACTAGCGTCCGTCGCCTGATGACCCTTGCGGTAGCTGAGCATCCTGGTGCGCATGGCAGCGTTGCCGAAATCGCGCGCAAACTGTGGCGTGCCCCACATCCTGTAGGTTGCAGTGTCGCAGGAACTGCCGTTGACGGCGTCCATGGGCTGGGTATCCATCAGCGTCACGTCCGGAGAAGGGGTGTCGGCATTTGTGCTGGGTGGCGGCGGTGGGTTCTTCTTCAGGTGTGCCACCGCGTTCTCTGACGCGTCCTTGGAAAGCAGCGCCCCGTCGACTGGGATCTGGACGGTCTGATCGGCGGGCGTGACAGTTACGACGATATCGCCGGGCTGCAGCTTCGTCGGATCTTTCGAAGGGTCGGGGGCCGGATCGAACCAGGTTATGTTCTTTGCCGGAGGCGTGTCGCTTCTAGGATCCAGGCTTTGCGAAACCTGTGTCCAGTTCTCCGACGTGATTGCGTTCTTGCCGCTCCAGCGTTTGATCGCGGCTTGCACTGCTTGCCCGACGGCTAGCGATTTGTGCCCTTCTCCAGCCTTGTCGAGAGTGGTGGCCAGAGCCTTGGTCGTCACATCCGCATCGGCGCCGCTCAAGACCAGAGCGTTGCCGGCGAGAAATGCGTCCCAGGCAATCTCCCCTTCGGGTCGCGCAGCACCGGTCTTGCCTCGCAAATATGCATCGATGAACGCCTGCACCTGGGAAGTGTCGCTGATGTCGATGCTGGAGATTGCCTCAGAAAAGAATCCGCCGGGGTTGCTGTCCGGTTGACTGGCGATGAATTCTCCGGGGGATACCGGTGTCACGCCTTCAACATCGGTAGCCGCCACCATCGGACTGGACTCGTAATAGTCCCAGAGTTGCTCGCCGCTCAGAACGACCCGGGCCGTCGAAGTGGCCTTTGGCGTGGGCAGACAGGGCGGCAACAGCAACATGCCCCCTTCGGGCAGATTTACCGTACCGTCGGCGGGAACTTCAATTCCCTGTTTCTCCAAAGTCCTTCTAAACAGTGCTTGGTTGATGTCCGCGACCGACCCGCAAATTGCTTTTACATAATCATCGAGCTTGCGTCCCTCGCTCGCCTTGACCGGCTTGCGTGCCCCGACACTCGCCACCCACTCGATGAAATCTTTGCTGATCTCGCCGCTTTGGTAGGTGAAGCTGACCACCGCAGCATCGGGTTCCGCGGCAAGAGCCGGAGAGCACAGGCTGATAGCAGCAATGACAGAGGCCAAGGATTGCTGACGCATACATCCCCCCTCCCAAGGAGTTGCACCAAGCGTATCACTGCATCATAGCGTGCATTAGCGAATTCGCAAGCTGAAAGTGAAGTCAGGCATTCGGCATGATCAGTCACCTGACCGCCTTCACCAGTGCGTCATGTACTTTGAGCGTTTCGCATTGCAGATAGTCGCCGTTCGTCCATGCACCCCAATCGCTGACCTGGACAATGACCGTGTCGGCGTCGGGATAGACATGAATAAACTGTCCGGAGGGTCCGATCGCCGTGAAATCCGAGCGACCGGGAACCAGCCACCAAAAGTAACGATGTCGAGCGGGCAGCCGGGATTGAAGGATGGATTATTCCCGGGTATCGCATCGATCGGCGAATGCCCTGCGGTAGCGATATCGAACCAGGCGGTCGGTATGATCTGTCGTCCATGTTAAGGACGAAGGGGCCGAAGCGTGCCAGATCGCGCACCGTCGCTCGAAAGCAGCACGGACCGATCGCCGTCTCGGCTATGTCAACAGCCCAGCTTGCCGGGGCTTCAGCGCCGATCGCGTGCCAGATGCCGCGTTCCAGGAATTCTGTCAGCCGTTCGCTGCCGAGCATTTCTTCGGCGCCATCGGCCGCCATGGCGGCATCGAGCGCGGAATAATTGAATTCGGGTGTCTCTCCGCCGGTCGCGGCGCCACGGTATTTGGATGCAAACTCTGTGACTGTTTCCCAGTCGCCGCGGACGCATCTCCTGAATTGCTCATTGTCCGAGAACCATCCATTCCAGCCGTATTCCCGCCAGATGACGCCTGATCGCATTCTCATCGCTCGGTCGAGCGGCACCCCTTGATAGGCACTTCGAGGCGGCCGTTCGGGCAAATCCTTGACGAAGTGATCCAGGGGTTTGCTCAGGATCGCCTGAAACTCTCCCCGTTTCCTGGCCCGAAAATTTCGGAGCGATCGCATGGCCCAACAAGGTCGAGGTGATTGACTTGGTTACGGATGCGATTCCGAAGCGTTTCTTCCCGCCATTCAACCCAGGGTCGCTCTGGCCCAGAACCTATTGCTGCTATCGAAACGTTAAAATCGGATTTTCAGCGATTTTAAGACGAGCAAGGCGCACACTCGGGCCTTGTTCATGAACTCGGTGATCGAACACGGTTTCGCGCTCTCACCGCATCGATATCCGATCTCGCCGATGAGGTCGCCCTGTGCAAGTGGCGCTGTCCTGCTTGGGGGTCGGATTTCCCTGCTTTCCGAAAGTGCGTGTTCGTGGGAAAGAAGGGTCGTGGCGGCAGTTATTAGAATAACTGCAATCAGACGCATATTGGGGCGCACGTCACTCAATCCTTGCAAGTTCGCCGTGGGCTTCTGACACCAGCTTTTACTGGGGGGCTATTCTTACCCAGTCGACATCAATCGTATCGACGAAGGGCATGTAGTCGCGATATTGGCCGATCTTGAACTTTGTTTTCGAGGTCCTGCCGGCCGGGGGCTCGTAGCCGATCTTGCCGGTCACGCGCACGATGAAGCGGGTCCCCTCGCTGATTTCGATGGTCGCTGAACCTGAACGCCCGGCCTGGACTCGATAGTTCATTTCAACCCAGTTTCCGGCGGGAGAGGAGAGGACGGGCTTCGTACCATACTCCACCTGCAGGTTCGGCGTGCACCGCTTGCCTTTCGAGTCTTCCGGGCGTGTCGATTGGCAAAACTCGGGCGTTCCGTTGTTCCAGTCGAAGGTGGAACCATCGACATTCGGTGCGGACGCAATCATGCATCGGCAATGTTCGTCCTGGACGGTGATGTGTAGGACGCCATCGTCGAACCGCTGGGCCAGAAACGGGCTTGCTGCCCATTCATCGCCGAATTCCCTCTTGTAGGCGTCGCTGACCGGCTCGTGTTTCCATTGGGCGGTCACCCATCGGATCGAGTTGGTTTGGTCGCCAATCTCCTTGGGCATTCGGAATCTCAGCGAGTAGAGATGCGTCTTCGCGGCGTCATGAGTCAATCGTTTTGCGAGGCGAAGCTCCTGGCGCTGGATGCACTGTTTCTCCTCGTTTCCGTTCTTGACCTTTTCGAGGATCTCCTCGTTGCAGTAAGGGTCCGGCCGGTCAGGCGCCGGCTCCCATTTCGGCTTAGTAACGGCCATGAAACTCGGCCCTAGCAGATCCTGCAGCTCAGTTTCGCCAACAGCGCCTTCGTCCATCAGTACGACCACCTCTGGCGGGCGACCACATTCAAAGTCCGGTGCATCCTGCTTGCATTCGTTACCGCCAAGCGCGTTCTCGTCCACGGTGATGTGGGCCACCAGATTGCTCGGGTGCTCAGGATCGGCGCTAAAAGTGACCGGTGTTTTGGCCAGATTGATCTGGCACGCGCACCAATGGTTTAGGTCGACGGCCCCGGTGTTGAACTCCTCTGCAAGCTCTGCTCCCATGGATGCTGTCACCGGCAGGAAGGCCGCGAGCGTGATTGCGAGAGAAAAGAAGAGTTTGCGCATCGTGATCTCCGTCATTGGCTAACGACTGCGTATCGATTCAGCTGATGGGCCCAAATCGTCATTCGACCAACTGAATGCGCAAATGCTTGGGATCGTGGTCGCTGACCTGCTTTTCTTCCGGGAACACGGAATTGACGTGAAGGGTGCTCATCGTCGCGGATAATCCGTCGGCAAGCCCCACCAGCACGTGATCGAGCGATTGTGAGTTGCCGTCGAAAACATAGCTTACCCTTTCCAACGGCGGCTCATCGATAGCCATGTTCTTGAGCGAAGGTTCGCCGGAGGTGAGCAGCAGCAGGGGTTCTTCGTACCAAAACGTGTTGAAGTCGCCGAGTACCACGACGCTGCGCGAGGGGCCTGGTGGGAGCTTCCGGATAAAGTCGCGTATGGCGCGTGCCTGCCCAGTCCGAGCCCCTGCCGTTCGGTCGCTCGGCGGCTGCACGGTCCCATAGAGCGGGTCGCTGCCGCTTTTCGATGAGAGATGGACGTTGATTACAAGAAACTCTTTGTCGCGAAACTTGAAAGGGGCGGCGAGTGGCAATCGTGTCCGCGCGAACGAAGGATCTTCGATCCGCTCGATCGCTGCCTCGTCAACGCTCACCCTGGCAGCGTTGAACAGGAAGGCAACGCGGATATTCCCACCCGGCTGGCCACCTTCTTCGTCATCCGCTGGATCTCGGACGAGCGTGCTGTAGGTCGGGCCGCCTGCAGCAGCAACTGCTTCGACCAGCGCGCCGAGGGTCTTGTCGGCGGCGACTACCTCGCTGTACTCCCCCCCATCGTTGTCCTGGACCTCCTGCAGAGCGACAACGTCGGGTGAACGCAGAAGTTCGACGATGTGCGTGGCAATCCTTGCAAACTTGCCGGCGGCCATATCGTCGTCGCGGTTGTTGTTCTGACCGTCGTCGGCCGGTACGTTCTCAGGCTTTTCAGCCTGCGTGTCGAGGTTCTCGACATTGTAGCCCGCGATCGTCAGCGTGTCGGGGTCGTTTGCCTCGACCGCAGGGATTGTCCAGTTCTTCGGCGCATAACTGTCGGCTCTGCCGAGTTGAATTCCATAGGCAGCATTGTCGGTCGTTACCGCGCCGACCAATTCGGAGTAGCGATCGCCAATCGCGACTTGGAAGTCTGCTGGAAGGAGTGGCTTGCCAACTTGAACCTGAATGCGCTCAGGATTGGGATCCCCGGGCGTCGCCGTAATGCCGCCGAGCGAGTTCATCCCCGTCGTATGGCGCCCCCCGTCAGAAACGACGTGGAAGACGTGTGTCCTGTCCTTCTTGACGGCGGGGCCCACGACAAGGGGGGCCTCGATACGGACCAGCATACCTTCTAGAGTTTCGAAGAAGTCGGCACCTGACCGGAGCGGATCGAAACCTCGAGTGGGTAGAACGATGGTTTCTGTCGGTGCCTGCCGTCCGCCTGCGCCTATTGTGACCGGCGCCGGCACTGGAGCCGTGCCCATTTTTCGGAAGACCGGATCGTTGATTGTCGTCGTTGAGAACTGACCCGGCCTGCCCGATTCGTCGACGAAACCTTCAACTTTAACGCGGTCCCCGACAGCAAGGGCGCTCGGTTTTCTCCGGACGAGGATGCCGTCGGACGTAGCATCATTTCCGTCTCCTGCTGAATCCTGAACGAAGAAAGAGGAGTCTCGCAAGAGCGTGACGACGCCTTCGAACTGGACGAGTGCTCCATCTACCGGCGAAACATGACCCACACCCTGAATTTGCGGGATGGTTACAATTTGACTGGCATGGCCGGTCAAAGGGGACAATGTCATTGAAAGAGCTGCAGCGAACCCAAGCAAACGGCACGATCGCATTTCCGTCCCCCATTCGCGAAACCTCTGCCCTCGCAGGAAAGTGGAAGAACTGGCAACCAGCTCGGATCAGGTGCTCTGTAACGCGTACACCACCCGTCGTCTGCCCTTCGCCGCGAGGCCTTACACGAACTTCAACGATTGCTAAATCATGCATGGCGGCTTGTGGTCTGGCAAGGTTAAAACCTATGGGAGCGCACCGCAAAGTCGTAAATTGCCTATATCGGCATGATGGACAGGGAGGGGCGCCCTTTATTCCTCCCGCATCGCCCAGGCGACCCGATCCATCCGGCCTGACAAGATAAGAAAGCCGCCAGTCTAAGCCAACGTCTCCACCGGCATGCCGGGATGGAGGGCCGGTGCTGCCGAGCAGACCATTATCGCCCTCGGGGCATGTTTGCCCCCATACTGTTCGCGTAGGATTGCGTGCATCTTTCATCTTTTCTATGCACAATCCCCCGCTCTCGGCATGGCGAGTACCCTTCCTGAATGGCGCGCCACCGCCGGATGGCGACTGGCCACGCCCAAAGCCTGCTTGGTGGGTTCGGCAGATCACCAGGTTTAAGATAAAGTACGCATTGCTCGCCATCGGGATGGCGGCAGTCGCCTATGCACTCTTGGCTATCTTCTACGGCCCTTCCGCCTATAGCTATGGAGAGGGCGGAACCGGGTTAGCCTCGGCTCCTGATAGCGGCGCAACGACAACCTTCTTTCCTCTGGGCGCCACCATAGACCGCCTGCATAAGGACGCGACCGAGGAGTGTTGGATGCGGTTGTGTGCGTCAAGTTCTGCAAAATTGGGCGGTCATGCGTGCTGGTCATGCGGCTTGACGGAGTGCGAGTTTCTTGTGCTCTCGCAGGTCGTCCAT
>Ga0228711_1012442_pt1 | contig 10409 bp, 6 predicted proteins | sample MedpolnodulmetaG_2_FD_177996 | JGI IMG/M metagenome (GOLD analysis project Ga0228711, IMG submission 177996) | Root nodule microbial communities from Medicago polymorpha collected in Santa Monica, California, United States - brown nodules | ecosystem: Host-associated > Plants > Roots > Nodule...
CCACTAATAATAAAAAATAATTGTTATGAGAGAGGAAACCGTTAGGGCGGTTGGGGCTTTAAAAAAAATGTTTTAGTCATGTATTTCATTTTTGGAAGCAACAATATTTTAACAAAAATAGAAGTGGCATAATGGTTATAGTTGTAAATTGTAAGCATATGGTACCTGGTTCAATTCCTTGCAAACTCTTTTTTTCATAAGAATTACTCAGAACCACTAAAAAGGCAGGATCAGATTAGGGCAAACTTTTCAGAACTGTTTAACATTTATATATATTAAGATTAAATAAGATTGTGTGCACCTACATATATATATATATATATATATAAGTATATTGGATTTAAAATAATTTAAATATACAAATAAAAATCATTAACAAACATACCACATTAATATTAAAAATTTTTTAGTCAAGTAACGTTGATTTTAGTTCTCCACATAAATATCCTATCACTCCACACTCTACCCACCAACCCTCACAACAAAAAGACATATTTCTTTCAAAATTAAAATAATGAGGCATCAAAATAGAATAATGGTTCATGTCATGTGCTCTTTCATATTATTTATTAATCACTTTATTGCATATAGTAGAATTTATTTATTTTGATAAACATTAAGCACATCAGAATATTATACTAGATTAAAGATATAGCCTTGTGGAAAAGTAAAAAACAAGTTTAGTGGATTGAGAATGAGAAATTGAGATTGCGAGAGAAAAGAGAGAAAACTAACTTGACAACATATCAATTATGGAGGCAATACAATCATGTAGAATTCAACTGACAATCAAGTCTTGAGGTGTGGCGGTGCTGTAAATTTTGAGAAACTGAAACTTTAGAGTGTAATTGTTCTTGAATGTTTGATTTAGAGTATCTCTATCACCCCTAATTTCCCAAAGGCTGCTGGCTTCTACTTGGAATATGAATAGAACTTAATAATTTGATTAAATTAGTATGCTATATTTATTATTATAAAAAGATTGGAATGGCCGGTCAATAAAGAGTATATGAGTGGACCTTTGATTAAAAAAAGGAAATGCTAACTAATGTTTCCGGGACATTAGTTAAAGAGACTAAAATATAAATTTTGCATTGGAAATTGAAGAAAAGTGAAATGTTCCACTTTATAAAAATCAAAATGTGTTGTCTTTAATAAAAAAAAATTATTAACTTTCTTAACTAATGTTCCGGAGGCATTGATTAATATAAACTAGTACAAGTGAATCGAGTTGTAACCAAAAAAAAGAACCAAAAGCATGGGTGACAAACTGTACATGTACACATGGGTAATACATATTTCATGGGTGGCGGCTGCCCCAGTTCTTTACTACTTAGCTCCGTTCCTGCCTATCAAAATATGAATTACAATAGTACGAATTAATATGTATATTTTTTATAGATAAAATAAAATAATGTAATATAATGAAAGGAATGGTACTTTTAATGATAAAACAATAAATCTCAACTAAACTAACTTTGGTTGATCTGATAGTGTTGGTTTGAAACTTTGGAATGTGCTCCTCTCAATATCTCGGATTCGATTCTTCTCGACACCAATTTTGATTGGCTAGTTTAGATTCCTACAAAAAATACCAACCAATGTATTGAAGACAAATTCTATTTATCTTTATTAATTTTACAAATACTTCTTTTATACAACATTAGTTGTAGTATTCGAAAGAAGATCATCACTATTTTTAATAAGTATCTTAAATAGACATCCATATTTAGAGGTATATGGTTACAAACACACTTGTATATTTAACCCATAATGCGCACCTGAGTTTCTTTCCTCCTCTACAAATAAATTCAATTATAAATCACCAAAGTTTATTAATGTAGAACAAAAACATGAGAATGATATTTATCCAAACTCGCCTAACATTAGAGGCCTATATTTTGCTGATTGAAAACTGTCTTTGTATTTTGTGAGTTCTACCTTTGTAGCTAATACTCCAATAATATCTTAAAAAAATCTGAAAGATTAGGTAAATATCCAATGTAAGAAATAAAAAACTATAATAAATAAGTATACAATAGATATATGAATTAGCTCTTTAAAAAATTATAAGTTAAGTACAAATCTTCATTCTTAACTTTAAAAATTACATCATACGATGTAAATTTGAATGCATAAAAAGGAACAATTGAATCATCATCTTACTTCATGACGGTCATATTCATCGCAAGTCTGTTTGAATTCATAGTTCTTCTTAAAAATTGAGGTATGTGTTATCTTGTAACACATTCCCGCAACCAACATATATTGATATTTTGCAACTTTGTCGCTCCAAACAATGCATTGAATTATGCTCCTTTATAATATCAGGAATAATAAATCTATTGAAGAGATAACATCATTTGTCCATTTTAAGGATATCGACATGAATTTCTTATAATCTATTTTATGATAATCGTATAAATATTATTAGAACTCCTTATGAGATTCTAAAATTTGTTATATAGAGGTCAATATGGACAAATCTAGTTGATTATGTAATAGAATGATTGTGATGTCACTTGATGTGAGTAAACATCGCGTCCTCAAGAAAATTATAACAATTTGAATTGGTCAGGTGAGGACACTAATGTATTTTGCTTATTATATATATATATATATATCGTGGTATTTTATTTTTCTCAATATTTGTAAATACAGATATTGTAGTAAAGTCAAACTTACAATTTGTATCTTAGAGAAACAACAATTTCATCCGATCATTTGAAAATGTTAGCACTACATTAAGGAAGTGGAGAATGCTTTTTATTAAAGATTATGATTTCACACATACAAAAAACATATGGTTTTCTAATTTTATAAGGAGACTCTTTCTACAACACTCAATATGAAGACAATATCTCAAGAACTGCTAATTTGGAGAAGAGCATGGAGATATACCTTATCTTTGTACATAGTCACCGTCAAATAAAGATTTTGGATTGCTAGCATAAAGGATTATTTGACCTTCATCGTCTCATATATAATTTCTTTATGAGGGGGAGATGTAACACCCTAAACCAGGAATGCAATAAATCATGCAAATAAATTAATTATTCGAAATAGTTTAGATACTACACTACATCTTCATTTTCTGAAAACGTGTATAATTTTAGTTTTCATAAAAAATCGCAGCGGAGAACAACGTCAAATATCTCAACAACATATAAAAAAATCTCAACAACCATGTCTTAGGTCTCATAATACATCACCATCAATATCTCAAAATTCTGACATAAATAGACAATAAGTCTCAGCAAATAAATTCAACAGCATATAAAAAGCATAAATGCAAAAGTCCCCACACTCCTAAATTAGAGCCCTATCTTGACTCCAAGCAAAATATAAATAGGTAGCTCCAATCTAGTCCTCAAGCAACTCACAATAAATAAGAAATCAGTCCTGCACGTTGTCTACACCATTCATACAAATGGGCAAGCGGTCAACCAAACGACCACATGAGGGTAGATAATATTCCACATAATAATTTATAATAAAATAAATAGCATTCAAGAATTTCATCTATCATTTATATACACATGCTCGTAATTCCTAGAATATTAATTCCATGCGAATATTATCATATTCTAAACATAGCATATTAAGCATATCAAGTATACGAGCATAATCAAGCAACATATACAAGTCCACATTTTCATATAGTCACAATATTCACCAAATTTCTCCGATGCACATAGTCACCAAATCACATAGTCAAGTATGTCACATTTCAAAAATCTTAAGTGTATGCAATGTTCTAGACACCTCTACATGCATGTGGTACCAAGATTTTGGATTCGGAGATAGCTATTACCGCAAGTACGTTCTTCATCAAACTAACGTCAATCTTTGCGGAAAGCGTTCGTCACCAAAGACTCGACATGACAACGAATGCATGGAAATTTCAAGTAAAGACTCGACAATGCACAAATCACCAAATCTATATTATACAATTTACACCATAATATAATATCTTCACTACCATAAGTTAAAAATGATTATAGATTAATAGGTAGAACAAACTTATCCCCCTTACCTTGTTTCTCCTTAAGCCAAAGCTAATCCACCCAAAATCATCACTCCCTTTGTGTATCCTAACTCTTGCTTCTCCCTTTTTTTCACTTGTTCTTCTTTCTCCTTTTATCTCATTTTCTCTTTCTATTCTCTATATTTTTCCTCTAGCCACTTTGTATGAATGTGTTAAAATGAGTCTAACCATAATTCTCCTCATAAGTTATCCTTATATACTCCAACTATTGGGCTAGGTTACTTCAATTCATACTGGGCCCAGTGACTCTTACCACTAATTCAAAAGGTTACTACTCACTAAATTCTTAAATCTTCTCATAATTACCGTCTCGAAATAATTACCTTAAGTTATTACTAACTTAGTAAAAACAACTATTCACACTAAAAACACTAAAATATTGTACATTCTAAAATTTCTAATATACCCTTGCTCATCAAATGACCAAAATACCCTTAGTCTTGAAAATGATTAAAACACCCTTTTTACCTAAAAATTCACTATTCTCAAATTAAACACACAAACTAGTAATTAAACATATACAATAATAAATAAATTAATCCTAACGAAAATTGGGCTGTTACAGGAGACACAAATGTGTTATGCACTCTTTTTCATGGTAAGGTTTTTAACGAGGCAGATTATGACACAAAATGATGTTGTACTTTTTTCCTTCACTAGAATTTTTTCCACCGGGTTTTTCTATAGTAAGGTTTTAATGAGGCATATCATTGAAGGACATACTAGTGGAGTATTATGAATATCTTAAGTGGATGTTCACAAACCCTTGTACATATATCTTAAATGACATTGTATTACTTATTTCTAAGTCACACATATTTGTATGTACTATTTAATTACTTAACTCTTAAGTCATATCATTGTACTTCTCTATGAATAGTGATCACATGTAACATAATTGCACATCATAAGAGAATAATATAACCATCTTTCTTCTCTCCATTTCTCTCTATTTCTCTGCTTTATTCTTGTTATTATTCTAATAATATACTTTTTTAATTTAATGAATGGTTATTAGGTAAAAGACCAATATTATATACTTGTAGGACTTAGGAGGAAGCCCAATAGAAGACACGGAGGGATTTGAGATCATCAAACAGATTCTCGCCAATTCTGAGGGTTATCGCAAAATAAAAACTAGGGTTTGTTTTTTTTTTCTTCCTTATTTTTCTTTTTCTTCTTCTTCCATGCGTATATGTATATCCACAAATATATGAAGTTATTTCTCACTTTAGTTTTTTCGTTTGCAAAATTTTGAAGCCGCACAATTGCTGCTTCCGCCTCACGATGAAGATACCAAGGAGAATAAACAGCATCGATGAAAATAAAGATAGGCTCAGTGATTTATGTGATTACCTTTTAATTCACATACTCTCCTTTTTGGAGTCTGAAAAAGCCGTTCAAACTTGCATACTGTCCACAAGATGGAGGAATCTCTGGAAGCAACTTCCCTTTCTTTCATTATATTGTTATTGCTTTAAGACTCTCCAAGGTCTCACCCAATTTGCTTCCCAGTTTTTGTCTCTACGTGATGGCTCGACTTCCCTGATCTTTGTCAAACTTTACAATATTTTCAGTGAGGGTATCATGGAGCCTCACCTACTTGACACGATTTTACAGTATGCCGTTTCACACAATATCCAAGACTTAGATATTTTTGCCAGCTGTGATATTCAACATTTTCCATCTTGCTTGTTTTCATGTGATACTTTAACATCTCTTCGTTTTTTTGTTACCCCTATAGGCTATGATAAACCAAATATATTATTTCCAAATAGCTTGAATTTTCCATCATTAACCAGTTTACGTTTAGGTTTTGTCGCCTTTCAAGGTGGACTCGAGCTTTTACGGGCATATCCTAGGTTGAAGCATTTGGAGATTGCTCATTTTGAAATCCTTGGTGAAGAAAACCTCTACATATCAAGTACCACACTTGTGAGATTAGCAATAAAAGTTTATTTTGAACCTAAGAACAATCGCAAAATTGAGCTATTTACTCCAAATCTGTGTGCATTTGTTTTTGATGGTACTCCTTTTCCGATTTTAAGTGGGAGCCCCCTTAGTTCTGTTAAGCACATAGAGATTGATGCAGATATGTGGTGGAATTATGCTGAGGCTTCTTCAATTCTACTTAGATGGTTTCTCGAGTTTGTTGATATCGAATTATTGATAATCTCTTCCAATACTCTTCAGGTATATGTTAATAGGATATGAAAGCATGTTAGTGAATATTAATCCAATTTACTTCAAAATGTCAGTTTGGCAGGTTAGGTTTTTGTTTCAACAAGCGTGCTTTTCAAAGTTATTTCTGTCATAAAATTATTTCACATGTTTTAAGGATTTATTTTTGCTTACATAATTTATTTACTTCTAAATTACCTTAAACTGATCATGATTCACCATCATCCTTCATTTTCTTAGGTTCTCTCCTTAGTTCCTGATTTATTGAAGGTTAAGCTCTCTTCTTTGCATAACATGAAGTCACTCAAAGTAGAAAGGAAAACTCTTTCATATCGATTATCCAAGATACTAATAGATGCCAACTTAGCGCAGCTGCATCCGAGGTCAGAGAAAGAAGCTGCACAATTACAAGAAGTGTTTAAAGTAGGATCTTCATCCATACCTGATGAAATAATTGATTTTTTGCTTCAAAACTCAACTTCAAAGGAATTTCACATCATTAATTAGATTCAAAAGGTGAAACGTGCATTGTACTTTTGAAAGAGAGATTCTTTAGTTAGACTTTTGCCTCGTCTGTTTTTGTTCCCATTATAGTTATAACGTATTATCATTCATAACTTGGGTGGAGAAACAAATTTTGTTTGAATACTAATTGTGTGTGGATGCTATTACTATATATCATGATTTGAATGCTTGTTTTGAAGGAAAGAAGGTTAGTGATGTGGTTCGGTTTTGAAAAACATTTATTTTTGGTATTAATGAAAGCTTAAGAGAGCAAAAGAAATAAATAATTCTTCGATGTTGAGGAAACATAGAGGCTAGAATTTGTGTATATGTAGTCGATACTTAATGGAGTTGTGTGTGTGAATCTTGAATTACATGTATGACTAGTTTGAAATATCAAGTTATAGAGGACCATTGACAAAGGTAACCTACACCAATCCGAATACTAAAGTCGCCCAATTCTTTGCATGTTAGACAGTACATATGATTAGCTTCCTCTTTTATCATGTATCCATTAAACCATGTTGCAGTTTCGTCTCCTGAGGCATAAGATCCATTAGCATCACCATTAGCCCAATTCCTTTTTTCTTTTTTGGTCAAGTAAAATGGTATGATTTTATCTTCTGATCTAAAACCTTTTGCATTACACATAGTTTTAAATACTATAAGGTCAAATGCTTGGCCTCGGTCAATTGAAGGTTTCTGGTTGTTTGATTGATGTTTCAACAATCCTCAAAATGTATTTCTCTTTGTCAGAGAAGATACTGCTTGGAATTAGTTGAAGATTCAATTCTAACTAGTTGCAAACTAGTTAATACTCCCCTTGACCCTTCAACTCATTTGTATCAAGATGGAGGTTCTGTCTATACTAACATCACTTCATATAAAAGATTAATTTGACGCTTGCTATATGAACAGACATAGCCTTTCCTGCTCAATGGTTGAGTCATTTATATGAATAGACATAGCCTTTTTAGCTCAACGGTTGAGTCATTTTATGGCTTCAGGTACTGAGACTCACCCTTTTACAACCTTGATGGTTTTGAGATATCTCAAAAGATCATCAGGTCGTGGTTTATTGTCTCCCTAATCTTCAGATTTGAAACTGTTTGGATTCAGTGTCAGTGATCATGGTTGAGGAGGGTTCTGGATACACGAAAATACATATTAGGATAGTTATTTTCCATTGGCAAGTCACTTGCATACTAGAAATCAAAGAATGATCAGACAATTTCATGTTCATCTTCTTAAGCAGAATATTGGGCCTTAGCTCTTACTACAAGAGGGTTCCAATGGATGTGCTTCTTACTTTATGGTTTGAAACAACCACCCTTTACATTAACACTCCTTTATTGTGACAATCAAAGAGAAATTCATATCTCTGTCAATCTAGTCTTCCACGAGTGTACTAAACATCTAGGGATTGGTTGTCACCTTGTTCGTGAAAAGGTGCAAGTGGGAGTATGCATCTGTTACATATTTCTTCACAAAATCAGACATCAGATGTTTTCAACAAAGCAACTAGGTCCCATCATTTTCATTATTGAATTATCAAGCTTGGGATGATAAATATCTTCCAACCTCCAGCTTGCAAGGCTTGTAACACAAGTTATCTTTCACATTTACATTTCATTTGTAATTTCTATTTCATTTCTCTCTCAAGTAGTTAGTTAGAATGATATATAATGATAAGTTGGCACCTTATATGTGTATTTAAGCCTTATTAATGTATCTCCCTGATTATCTATAATAAACACTTTAGTCCATGTTATAGAATATTTTCGTCTTCTTCTTCAATGCTATTGAAAATTTCTGAGTTATCATTCAATTCATCGTGGTGGCCTCTCTACCTTACCTTCGCACAAAGAATTCTTACGCCTAAAAAGTATAAGCATCACAACAATCACAATTTAAAAAGAGCCAGAACATTTAGAAAAATTTTGTAATATTAATTGTGTACTCATTTCCACTTTTCGTTTATAGTTTTCGTTCATTAGGAAATAGTTCAGTTATTATTTTGACAATAGATTTAAGTAGATGAAACTAGTGGCCAAGAAATTATCTTAGTTATTGTCATAGTCAAAATCGGAAGTGAGGTATGAAAATATGTCATAGATATATCACTGTCATTTGATTAAACAAATTCGTGCTCAGTACATATTGTATTACAAACACTAACAAGCACTAATCCGAGGTCACCCCAAACTGTCATTACAAACATTTTAAATCCTAACAAGCACCAATCAGAGATCTGGAGATTAGGAAGAGTCCAAGAACCAACAACTTCCTGCATTGACGACAACAATCAATACCAACTCTTTTGAACAAACTCAGTCCAGTGTCAATCATAGGAATGACTAGGATAATAAAGCAGTCTGAAGTCACTGACAAGAAACAAGACATATATTCAAATAGCACCAACGTGGAACTTTATCCCTTGAAACCTGCAGAACTAAATCAGTCTCGAAAATAATTAAGGAACTCCAGCACAGGAACACGCATAAGCAGAACCACCATTAACCAGCCAGATCCAAAACATCTGAATGCAGCATCACATACTTGACTCTCTACACACCTTGTAAAAAGATGACAACCACGGGGAAGACGGCCTTGGTTGGGAAAAGGGTTTAGGGCTTGAACCACCGAAAATGGAAAGGGTCGTAGAGAACTAGGATGAATATGCAATTTCAATAATAAAAGGGTAATAAACACGACATATATTTTTTTATTTTCGATAATGGAATGGGAAACAATTTTTTTTTTTGATAAGGCAAAAGAAAGCAATAAAATTCAAGAGAGGGCTTGAACCCTTATACAGCCATAGAACATAAATTACACAAGATCAAAATAGAACTTAAGCTAGAGTTTGAATTCCAATTGTGATTGTACTATTAGCTTGTTGCAACCTATTCTTCTTTTACCTGCTGAAACCCTTTTACACAGGAGCAAAAGAAGACATTCCCTAGACAACTAAGGTTCTAAAACTTTTGGTTTTGAAATACCCTTTTTGGAACGGGTGATGATGCCCTCTGAATCCGCAGGATTAGCTTGTGTGATATGTTTTTTCTGCTGTTTAGAGACCAAGACAGTGTTAGCATTGGCAGAAATTTTACTAGTACTGGACTTCTCCTTTTTCTGCCTCTGAGCTTTCTTGTTAGTAGCAAGCTCTACATTATGAGCCAGGTATTTGGAGACATCAAATTCTGCTTCCTGGAGGCTATCATCAGAGGCGGAATCTTCTACATCATCATCAATATCCCCCCAAAATTTCTTCAGAATTTGGACACTTTTGAGGCTAGCTTCAGAGTGTATGTTAGTGGTCTGTTTCCGAATAACTGTACTAACAGGCAACTTGTCACTTGTCAAAGAAGTGTAATAAGTAGTGGTAGGTTGTAGTATGGGATGTTGCACAACTATGTTATGCTTGTCTGATAACACAGGATTCAAGGCCATGTTTGGATCAATGATCAAGCTAGCATCCAAAGAGTTAGTAACAGTTGCACTCACACTTTTAGCTACACCAGCAGGCTCCAAGATAGCATGTTGCATATCATAGGAGCTGTTACTTAGTCCCTGATCCACTAGAGAAGTCTCCCCAAAAGGAAGTTCAATATCCTCATGTAGAATGTCAAATGAGTTGTGAGGAGCTAAAACAAGATCTGAATTCGCATCTTGC
>Ga0228711_1012443_pt1 | contig 10408 bp, 9 predicted proteins | sample MedpolnodulmetaG_2_FD_177996 | JGI IMG/M metagenome (GOLD analysis project Ga0228711, IMG submission 177996) | Root nodule microbial communities from Medicago polymorpha collected in Santa Monica, California, United States - brown nodules | ecosystem: Host-associated > Plants > Roots > Nodule...
CCCCCTCCTTCTTGTGGTTTTTCTCACCTTCAGATTCAATGAGGTACCGAGATACACTAAAATCCCTAAAGCAAAGTGACATCGTCCCTATAGTTTCGGGCGGGACATCGAATGTTCCGGTTGCAGGGGAGGTCTTTACGCCGAAGTCGGTCGCCATTCCCATTTCAAAGGAGGCGAGATATCCTCTTTCCTGTGTGAGGGATTCTTTGAATCAAGTGAAAAATATCAAGCCTCTGCAAGGTTTTAAGAAGTTTGTGGTGGAAATTGTCCCTGCCAAGGATCGGAAGAGGGGGCCCAATTCAAAAGATCCCTGGAAAGAACTTCCTCAAAATTTCTGGGGTCGCTTCAAGTCTCCTTTGGGCTGCCCTGATTAGAAGGATGGCGTATCTAAGAGAAGTGCCTATCACAAGGATGTAGTTGATAAAGCTGATGACGGGGAGCATTCCAAGAGGCCCCGTATTAGAGAGAAGGAGGTTCTCCTTGCTGGTAATTTGAATGTTGTTGGGAAGGATCTTGGTTCCGCCCTTTAAGTCACCATCCTGGTGCCTGCTTCCCAGGCAACTTCGGATCCCGGATTCCGGCTTCCAAACATTTATGCGGCAGCGTCATCACTTCTTGACCGCATGGATCTTGCTGAGCGGAGGTGGATGGTGGTTGATGGTGCGATTAACGCCTATAAGGCGGTCATCTTGTGAATTATGGTGGCTAGTTATGATTTTGTCCCGGGAGCCGTTCCTGAGCGCCCGATAGACGATTTGTCTCGCGCTCTAGAAGAGGTACAGAGGAAGCTCCGGGAGCTCAATGCGGCTCATCGGGAGTTTGAGAAGGAGTTGAAGGGGAATGCAGAGAAAAACCTTGGTGATCTTAATTAGAAGCTCGCTGAATTTAATAGAAAGCTCAGGGAGGTTAGTAAGCAGCTCGAGGAGGCCATTGCTAAGGTTACGGAAACGGGGAAGAAGGCCAAGGAAGCCATCGCTGCTCAAGGAAAACTTTTGGAGTCCCTCTCTTTTTCTGAAAGGAAAGTGACAGATCTGAGTGCTGACCGTGCCCGGTTGACCAAAAGTCTATCTAAGAGCGCCTCAAAAATTTCAGACTTGAAGGCGGATGTTTCCGCTTGGAAAGTTCATTTCGAGGAGGCCGACTTAAAGATATCTCGTTTGGAGAAGGAGTTGGAATCCCAGGAGGATGTCAACAAGCTTCTTTCTGCTGATATTGAAGCTCTGTCATTGCCATTGCGTGCCTTTTGTTCTGTTCCATTTACTTTGTTCCAATTTCGCAAATTCGTGTTTGACACGACATAGGGTACGTATGAATAGATAGATGGAGTAGGAGAGGGAGGGATACAAATGATTAGAAGGATGATGCTGAAATGAATTCAATGGAGGACATGGGTTACTGGAATTGCACGAAGAAGATGATAGATGGAGAGAAGGATGAAGGTCACGATGGAAATGATTTGGGAATTTGGTTTCCCTTTTGATTTCAATCTTTGGTTTTTAATTAAAATATTTTTATTGCGTAAAAAAACAATTAATTTTTTTTATCATTATTTATTTATTGTTTTGTATAAAAAAAATGTTTTTATCATTATTAGTAACAGATTTATGTTGTTTTAATTTATTAGTTTATTATTTTTAAAAGATTTATGTTTATTAAAAGAAATGTTTAATAACATGGAATATAGTTTGTCCGCTAGTAGTGTGGCACATCATTAATGAGCTTGACACGTCGGCGAAAATAACACTCAAATGAGATGGGGGACTAAAATCCATAAATATATGAAACAGGGGGACCGAAAACATGACTTTTAAAATAGGTAGACTAAAACTTTAAGTATTTTAAAATAGAGGGGCTAAAATTGCATTTAAGCCTTTTTTTATAATTTATACATGTATTTATATTTTTACTCAATATATCGATACAAATGTCTATTTCATTGTAATTCCTACATAGTTACGACTTGTCTAAAAAAAAAAGTGCGCAACGGGCTCACCCATGCGTATTCACCAGTATCCTACTAGTTTCTTTTTGGAAGAGAACAACTAAATTTATACATTATCTATTTTATTTATTTTGTTCCAAAACAGAAAAGGAGTTATGTATGGAAAAACATTTCCCGTTGCTTCACTTAAACGCCTCTAACTTCCGGAGAGTGACATCACACACACACATGCATACAAAATAAAAACCATAAAAAAATATCCATCACGTAGGAATACCTTTGAGTCTTGTACAATCTTAATATCCAAGAGCATGTAGACAGATTTCATAACTTACTTTACCTTGTCCATGCCCTATCCAACTAACATATATCTTATTGTTAAAAAAAAAAAACTAACGTATAATAGCATAACGAAAATGTTATCTTTTATAGTTATTTTAATATTGTTATATTTTTGTCATCTACTAACAACATGTACAATTTGAGTTGTATTATTTCCATCGAATCTCCTTAGCCAATTTTCACTTCTATAAATGCCTGAACAATCATGGCAATAATCTTCATACCATAGCTAGAGAACATATAAGTACTCATCATTGAAAAAAATATGACTTCCATAATTAAGAACATATTTAGTACTTATATGGTATTTCATCTCATTTCGTCCCTAGCTTGTGAAGCTAGGTCATTACGTGTTACACCAAACTTTGTTCAAAGAAAAGGAACAGAATTTGTGCTTAACGGTTCACCTTTTTTATTCAACGGTTTTAATTCTTATTGGATGATGAACGTAGCTTCTGATCCAAATCAAAGGTATAGAGTTTCCAATGTATTTCAAAAAGCTTCAGCTGCCGGTCTCACTATATGTCGTACATGGGCATTCAGTGATGGTGGCAATCAATCTTTACAAATATCCCCTGGCATATACAATGAGCAAATGTTTCAGGTTTAATACTCTTGTTCCAATGATATATTTGTTGTTATGACTTTTACGTACATTAATGATTGCATGGTAATTAATTACGATTGAAATCAATAAATTGTAACATGTTCATATATATCCATTTGGAGTTAAGTTTATTATTGGATGCAGGGGCCGTTTCTGAGATTTTGGTGGCCTAGGGCGAACCTACAATTTGAGTCCTAACATAACTAATAAATATATATAAACATCAAGAGAAATGCTCTTCTCCCATTTAGATTTGCCCGTTTCCGTAAAAAAGTTGAACGTGAGTTAACTCACGTAGGTGTATTTTTAACGTGAGTTAGACATTTTTCAGCGTGAATTAACTCATGTAGCACAGAAATGAGCAAAAACAAATGGAAGAAGAGCAATTTTCAAACATCAAACTTGATAAAAAAAAACTAAGCAACTTTTTGTAGGGCCTTATATACCTCTAAAAAAAATTGGGGGCCCAAATTTCATACTTATTTTTTGGGGCCTAAGGTGGTCGCCCTCTTCGCCCTACCTCAGATACGACCCTAATTAGATATTAAAATTAAATTAGGTTGCAAAAACATTTGATAAGATCAAACCGAAAATCTTTCACTAGATTATCTAATTTAATTAATTTGTTTTTTTTTTTGTATTGGCAGGCATTGGATTTCGTGATAGGTGAAGCAAAAAAGAATGGGGTGCGTTTGATATTGAGCTTAGTGAACAATTATAAGGATTTTGGAGGAAGGCCTCAGTATGTGGAGTGGGCTAATAGTACTGGGATTACCGTCAATAACGATGATGACTTTTACACAAATCATGTTATTAAGGGTTACTACAAAAACCATGTCAAAGTACGTATAACATTTTCTAATATTAAACAATTAATATTGTAAATAAAAAAATATAGTATTAACATTTTCTAATAATATGCATTGTAGAGAGTGTTGACGAGGATAAACACAATCACTAAAAATGCTTATAAAGATGAACCAACCATCATGGCTTGGGAACTAATCAATGAACCACGCTGCCAAGTTGATTACTCTGGAAAAATCATTAATGTAAGTTTTGTTTGTTTAATTAATACTACAATATATTCTACTATATATTATATTAATTTTTGTTTAATATATATAATAGGAATGGGTTAAGGAGATGGCACCATATGTAAAATCTATTGACAAGAAACATTTGTTGGAGGTTGGATTGGAAGGATTCTATGGAGATTCTGTTCTAGATAGGAAACAATACAACCCTGGTTTCCAAGTTGGCTCTGATTTTATTAGTAACAATCTCGTTAAGGACATTGACTTTGCAACAATCCATGCATATCCTGATAATTGGTAGGTATATTTTGTTTTCATTTTGGCATTCAAAACTAATTTAAATAAATAAATACTAGAAAGAAAAGAAAAAAAAAATTAAAATAGTTTTGTCTTTAAGTGTTAAAAATAATATTAAAATTAGATATTTATTTGAAACAAAATTATAATACAATTTTTGTTTTCATTTAGTGAGATTTTTTACGAAATGGCAAAGCCATTATAAACTCACACACATAAGTGGAGGTACTCGGGTTCGAACCCCGGTAATGGCATCCGGCCTAACAATTTCAGCAATTTTGTCAGTTGAGCTAAGACTTCTGGATCATTTAGTGAGATTTAATCATGAATATATTAACAAGCAATTCATATATAAACAGGTTAGCTGGACAAAATGATACCATGCAAATGGAATTCATGCAAAGATGGATCACGAGTCATTTGGAAGATTCCAGAACAATCTTGAAAAAGCCATTGGTGTTTACAGAATTCGGGATGTCGAAGAATGATTTGGGGTATAGTATTGAAGCAAGAGATTCATTCATGAATGCAGTTTATTCAAGTATATATAGTTTGGCACAAAATGGAGGAACATTTGCCGGGGGATTGGTTTGGCAACTTTTGGATGAAGGAATGGATTCATATGACGATGGATATGAAATTGTTTTGACTCAAAACCCTTCTACAAGTAGTGTTATTAGTCAACAATCTTCTAAAATGATTGCCCTTGAGCATACTTTGAGCAACAAACACTGAATTTGAAGAACATATGATCTCAATCTCTTAAAAGATTTCATGCCTTTTTCTTGGCGTAAATTTATGTTGTGGGCATTAAAACGTAGATTTTGATTTGATACAATTTAGATTCTTTATTTATGTAATTCGTTTCATGTTATTTAAGAAAAAGCATTAATATATAAATAAATATTCAATGCAATTGATGCATATAGATTAAGTGATTGAACTCAAGTGGTTAATGAACTTCAATGCAACCGGAGTGTATGTATGTTTCGGAGGTTTGAAGGTCTGATGACATATTTATGTATACTTTGTAGTAGGCGTCGTGTGGTCATTTATGGTTGTGGTATGTTTATCTTGCTCTGGTGCAATTTGGTTATGTTGGTTTTTATTCATAATGCTATATGTGAATTCTAATAAAATTTATTTTTCCCTATCAAAAAAAGATATAACCCGTTCGAGAGAACCTTAGTTCAAATTGATGAAACAATTACAATGATCTCTTTCCACTTTGAATCGAACGAGCTTTATTTTTTCCATGAAACTTATTCCAAAACAAACAAAAAAAAATATTCTCTACATCCCAAAATATAAGTAAAAATTGGTCAACAAAAATTAATTTATTTGGTTCAAAATTAGTGTCAAATACATCAACTTATGTTAACTCATTTTCGCTTACATTTTGAGACGATAATACTCCAAAATTTTATGTTTTGGTTTTCTTAATAAATGTAATTTAAACTTTTTTCTTTTTTACAATTTGGAACCGAGAAAGTAATTTGCATTTAGTGGAAATCAGCGTGCAATTGCCATTGTATTTAACGGCTTAGATCCATTCGTGCAAATCCTTGCACATATAATTCGTAACAATCAGCATTTAAATTAGTGTGAAAAATGAGTGATGCATTTTGTATATATACAAAAAGAGGCGAAAAACATTAAAATAGAATCCATGACTATATAGATCAAAGATCCTCTCCATTTATTATAGTTTTTTTTAACAAACTAAAATGGGATATATTAACATCAATGATTCACCCTGTACTCCATTTACTTATAGTTAATCAAGAAGTATTGGTTCACACGGTCGCCGATAAATTTACTATTCTTTTCTTCTCAAATTATTTTGAGGAAATTTTCATCTCAAATTAGATGTCCTCTTTATTATGTTTCCTTGTCTCCAACATGCTTTATAATACAAATATAACATTTATTATTCTTTCCACTAAGATACTCATTTTGATCATCTAACTACTTCACTAACTCTAATTATTAAAATTGTTTTGATAAATAAGTTACATTTTGCGATTAAATTCTACATTACTAATCATTTTTTTACTAATAGACGGAGGAGAAGTTAGTATTAAACTACATCAAAGAATTCAATTTGTGGAGAGACATTGTTAACGCCAAAAATATGGAGAATTGAGACCACATTGATTTTAAGTCTCAAAAAATTAACAAACACCATTTAAAACTTACACGGATGTAAAATTTTAGGTTTAAATTCAGACGAAGATGTTCAATCTAATTATATTGAGCATGAATCAGCATTGTCGGTTCACTTCATTGATTTGGTTTTAATATACTTAGTGTGTTTGGTAATGGTACACAAATTGCTTCATGGAAAGACAAATGGACTGGGATAAAATTTTGAAGGATCTATTCCCAACCTATATTCTCTATCAAGCCAAAAGGATAATCATGTTGCAATAATGGGAATTTATACTAATCAAAATTGAGGCTGGATATTTCAATGGGAATTATAAACCCATCCCACTAAAAATTTATGTTCTATCTTCTACATTTTAAGCTTCGTTGAAGAAGAATATGCAGAGCACTTCTTATTTATTATTATTGTTTTTTTAGACAATAAAAGAAAGGAAAATGCAAACAAGTGTTATATACGACTAACTTCTCTCACGAAAACTTCACGAAACATGTTTTCGCTTTTAAATTAAATGACAAAAATGGTTTTTTTAATTTTAATTTTAATTGTGAGGCTTCACATATATAGCATTACACTTATTACTATGTTAGATTTATTAATCAGTTCTTCTGAGACACTTATTAGCCTGGTTCAAAAAGAAAATTAAATTTTTATACCTCCTTTTTTGAAAATTGTAGTACAGCATGACTTCTAGATTTTTGTTTTGATACACAAAATATAGTAACAGGCAATACTATAGGTACTCCAATCACAAAGTCAAACACATTAACTACTTTCTAAACAAATTAACCCAGCAAATATGGAAAAAACACCTAAAGTTATTTTAAATCATACCAAGACACCAAGCCCATGATATTGTTTTCATGCTATATAGTGTCAATATCTCCAAATTCACCATTAAACATGATATTATTCCTCAAATTCCATAATCTTCAAGTTGGGTTGCTAATCATATAAAATGTCGGGTCTTGTTAACGACTGTTTCCATGACACTCTTTAAACATCTTAAAATAAGTAATTATTTTTTAAAAAAGTCAAATGTTTCGATTTCCATGCATTGATTACACTTTTTTCATAAATACTTACTATTTATAGTTCTTAAAAGGCTTAATTGCAGTTTTAGCCTCTAACTTTCTCAAAGTTGCGATTTTGGCCCCCCTAAGAAAAAAAACTACAAAACAGCCCTCTAAGTTTTGCACCTGTGGCAGTTTTGGCCCCCAAGGCTAATATTGACTCGGTCTACACTGACGTGGCACCCTAAGTGAGGTGCCACATGTTTTTTTTTTTTTGGCCTTAGGGGGCCAAAACTGCTACAGTTGCAAAACTTAGGGGGCTGTTTTGTAGTTTTTTTTCTTAGGGGGCCAAAATCGCAACTTTGAGAAAGTTAGAGGGCTAAAACTGCAATTAAGCCTTCTTAAAAAGTGTTCCGAGAATACTTATTAACATTTCCCTAAAATGTATAACCATTTTGATTTCTTTCTGCCAAAAGATTCTCAAATGTTAGAAGTGATTAGCTCCAATGGATTCACTAATTGTGTCGACCGCTAACCATTCAAAAATGTAATTCCACACATTCTAAGAGCAGTGATAATAACTAGATAATACTAGCTATTATCGGTGTTTGTGTGCATTGGATATTAATATTACTCCATCCGTTTCGAAATAAATATCGTTTAAGGTTTTTACACACATATTAACAAATGCATTAATTAAAAGAAAGAGAGATGTTATTTTACTAAATTATCCTAATCAACTATTTGTTTGTTTTTCATTAAAGAAAAAATAATACTTTTGAAGTAGTAATATATAGTATTAATTGAAGGGTACAATTGAAAAGAAAAAGTTATTATTGCATTGGAAATTGAAAGTGACATTCATTTTGAAACAATTTTTTTGGATTAAAATGACACTCATTTTAAAACGGAGGGAGTATGTGTCAATTACGTATAGAGTATAAGAGGCTAGAGTTGCTTACAATGTTCAAATAGATTATATATACTAACCTTTAGACAGGTACTCAATGCCCATCTGTCTCGTCTTATTACACTGATATGTATAAATTACAAACATTAATTTTTATGAAATTTTGATTAAATTTAATTTGATTTTAAATAAAATTATATGTACAAATAATAGAAATTTTGCACTTTTATATTGTAACAAACTATACTTCTCTTTTTCAATGATACTAACGATATAAAAATATAATATTTTTAAATAAATATAACAAATATAATGTAAATACTTATCTTTTTCAATGACACCAATAAAATAGTATTCATATATTCAAATTTATTCAAGGGTATAATTGAAAGGAGAAAAAGTCAGCACAAAACAATCTATTTTCTTTCAATATAATATAGATAATAAATAAATTTTTATTTTTTTATATTTAGTATCTGTAAGTTTGTTTTTAAAAAAATGTTGGCAAATGTCCTTAAGACACTGTTTAACCAAAAGTGAGAAATTTTGTATAAAATGTTGTGTAATTATTACTTTTACATATATTTGACTTATATTTTTAAGATAATTTTTTCTGTAATAAATTTCTTAAACAATGTTTTTAAAATACTTGTTAGCGTCAACCTTATTTTTATCCCTACAATACCATAGATTATTGTTTTTGGTTCCCGACTTCTAAACTCCAAACATTTCCTTCATCCATCCCACAATATAAAATCGAAACAACAGTTGCAAATCTCTCTCCTTATTTTGGCAACCATTCACATTTTAATACTTTCCTTGAAACAGTATAAAAACAATTCAAAAAGATCTTTTAACCACTCAAAAAGTTATTGAGTTTAGTCGTGGTCTAAGTCTCTATTTTTAAAACGTTTTGCAGCATTGTATTGGATTTCTTATGTATAATATGATCCGTTTTAGAAATACACTCTCTATATGGTTACTTTAGACCACTCAATATAGTATAAGACTGCTATAAGTTCCAAATAAATCGAAAGAAAGAGGGAGAAGGCAGGTTGAAAGTGCATTGAGGAGAAGGAGGGAGAGGAGATAAATCTCACTAGTTGTGGTGTTTTGGTGTGAGTAGAAGTGAGGGAGAGATGATCTTTATATAGGTTAGGAACCTAGATCGGTCAGAAAACCAATGACTGAGATCATTTGATCATTACCAAATCAATATTGCAATCTTTCCTCGTTAAATAGCACACAAAAGAGAGTTGACTAAGTGGAGGGCACGCCAATGGATGTGTTGGACACAGAGAGACGTGTGCAAAATGTGTGTTTACACATGCAAAATGCTCATATTGAGATGACGTGTACCGAAAGCCAAAAGTCCAAAAAAATATAATAATTCATTTAAGGTCTTGTTTATCGGTATTTTGATAAACAATGAGAGTAGTTTTAATTAATTACCTGCATGAGCAAACTAAAAATCATAGGGCATGTTGTGCAATCTTTTTCCAGAAAATGTTTGAATGTTCATCAAATTCATAGTTTGCTTTATGAACAAAATGAATAAAACTGTTTTTAGAAAGAAGATAACTGTCTTTCGACAGAAATTGTAACAACCCGTTATCCCAAACTTAATAATAATAATAATAAATAATCAGAGTTAAACACGAACGGGCATGTCACACTACTTTTCAAAATTTCTTAAATAGGATAAAATACTATTTAATTAAAACAACTTGATAAAATATCAAAACATAACAGCGGAATAGTTTTCAGATCATTAACATCGTAAACATCCAACAACAATTTATGGCACGAAAGGCCTCAACATAAAGTCAACAACATTGTTCAAATAACAATAAAAAGGCTCCACAGCATAATTCCAAAATTGATACATAAGGAATGAAAATAAATATAACTAATTCCCATCCCGTACGTATCAGAGCCCTAGACAGTTGAGCCACCACACCTACTACTCGGAATCACCTGCACGTTACCCACGGTCGAGGCAACATTCAAACAGAAGGGGTGAGATTCACAATCAACAATAGTAGACATAAAATTCATCAATTGAATCTAACACCCTATTATAATAAACATTT
>Ga0228711_1012445_pt1 | contig 10407 bp, 4 predicted proteins | sample MedpolnodulmetaG_2_FD_177996 | JGI IMG/M metagenome (GOLD analysis project Ga0228711, IMG submission 177996) | Root nodule microbial communities from Medicago polymorpha collected in Santa Monica, California, United States - brown nodules | ecosystem: Host-associated > Plants > Roots > Nodule...
ACCACATTCCCCCCCCCCCCCCCCTCTTGTGGTTTTTCTCACCTTCAAACACAACCTCAAATCTACCTTCCATCTGTTTTAACAATGGAATAAACAATATTCAAATCAAAATATTTGCACAGATTTCGAAAATAGACAATAAATACTTGTATTTGAATAATGGCTACTTAACAGATACAACCATAACAAGGAACAGGAAACCTTAAACCATTATAATACACACACACATACAGACAAATTCCACCTTTTTCGTTTTCAAAACCCTAGAAATTCGTAACCCCAACAAAGAAACTAACATAAAACCCAGAAAACCCTATCCTTAACTTTAAACAATCATAAACATCTTTAACTTTAATCAATTAGAAACATCCAAAAGTTTAACCTTTTTCGTTTTCAAACAAAGTAACTCAAATAATAACCCAGAAAAACCCTAACCTTAACTTTTGTAACCCAAACCCTAAATAGAAGAAGAAACTACGAAGAAGAAGAAGACGATACGAAGAAGAAGAAGACAAACCTGAGGATCTTCTTCACCAGCCATTCAATCCGTTCCTTCGTAATCCTTCGTTCTCACCAAGTTCTCCTTCGTTTTTCGCTTTCTCTCACTAGACTGCTCGTTCTCTCTCTACATTTCTGGAAAACAAAGAGTTATGTCACGTAAATGCCCGCCTAGATTGGACTTAACGTTTTTTGAAAAAATTTGACGGAAAGGGCCAGATTAGGTAATGTCAGGTGAGTTAAGGGACGTGTTTGACAAAGTTAAGACTTATGAGACCAAATTGAATAAAGGAAATAAGTTAAGGGACCGACAAATCAATTAAGCCTATATATATATATATATATAATAAACTTCTTTGACTTTTATTTACTTATTTATGTATTTATTTATTAATCCTATATAATTATATATTAAATAAAATTTATAAACTATGGAATAACATACAAAATATTTTATATTTTTTTTTTTGTGATGGTCGGGGTTTGAAGGGTTTGAATCCCGGACCTTGAATATATATGCAGTATCCTTACCAATTGAGCTAAACTCATGGATTACAAATTTTATATTAAATACATACAAAAAAATCATTAGCAAGCTTGCTTTGTTTTTGTTAATTATAATAGAAATCCTAAAATATTATTACAATTTATCAATAAAAAATATCACTAAATAAAAGTTAAAATATGATTATATTGATTTACAAATTTTTGTGTCGTGAATCCTGATTTGTTGTTTATGTTAATTAACTGAAATAGAATCAATAAATTTATTAAAAATATAATTTACATAATTAATATTTAAATATTCTAAAAAAATTGAAAATAAATAGGGAAATTATATCATTTTTTTTAAACAAGTAAGACACATTTTTTATAGTTGTGAGCCAATAGAATATTCCTATAAATAGATAAAAAAATAATAAAATATCCCTGTAAATAAGACAATATTTATTTTGGGCACTAAATAAGGCTATATTACATGGTTGTTTCCAGAAAGAATCGTCACACGGTTTTAAATAAATAGTTTTGTTAGTACATGGAAACTTTGTATCAAATAACATGATAATCAACAAATACACTTATTTGGAAAAATTCCAAATAAAAAATGTTTGGCACCAAAACACAAAATAGAAAATTATTAAATAATATTAAATGATATGAAGAATATATCATTTCATTAAATAATATACCTCATTTAAATAACCGCGTCAATTCAATCAGTATTTTCTTATTTGGTTCCTTCTTATCACATTCTTGCAACAATCACCGTCATCATCGTTCACTCGAGTGCAAGTGCAAATGCAAGTACTTTCACTATATAAGCATAAACACTTATATGTGTACACCTCATATTTTTAACCACTCATTCAACAGTTTTAATCATATCATCAATCTATTGCATCCTATCTCTATCTCTAATCTTATATTTAAACATCCTTGATTTTTCTACACCTGTTCAACACCTTATTTTTCCTCTCTCTTCTTATCACTTAACCAGTCACATCTCTCTTTTATTTATTTCTCTCTAGGGAAAAGATTGAGTGTTTTGTGTGTAAAAATTACTTCTCAAAGCAAAAAATACAAAAAAAAATACAGTAATAACAACATGCATTTTCAAAATCCAAACCCTTCCGAATCGCGCGCCATCGTTCCAGTTCCCGACGAGTTAAAAAATTACGACAACGACACTCTGGCGGGAAAAGCTTCAAAATCTAAGCAGAACAAGGAGCTTGTTCGAACTGCGATGGATGCGGATCACCGTCCGCATCGTGAGATGGTCCGGAGAACAAGAATTTTGTTTGATTCCATTCGTGTGTCGGGTTTGCTGGAAGAAGAGAATAATCGTAAGAACAAAAAGTATTTGAAAGCTTCTTCTTTGATAAACCAGACAGAAGAAGTGAATAATAGTAGGGTCCGAAATGACTTGAAAGCTGCTACTTTGATGAACGATCATGGTATGTATTTGTATAATGATGTGAAAATCATTGGTCCAGTTCCTGGTGTTTGTATTGGAGATATTTTTCTCTATAGAAGCGAAATGTGTGTGATTGGTTTACACGGTCAATTACAAGCTGGGATTGATTATTTACATGCTAGTATGAGTTCTAATGGCAAACCCATTGCTACTAGTGTGGTTGTGTCTGATGGATATAATGATGATGATCAAGGAGACAGAATTATCTATTCTGGTCATGGTGATGTGAAGCAGGATCAGAAGTTGGAACGAGGCAACCTTGCTATGGTGACAAGTATGCAACAGGAGATTGATGTTAGGGTTATTCGAGGTTTTCGGTATGAAGGTGGCACTTCTAGTACTAGTAAGGTTTTTGTTTATGATGGCTTGTATAAGATAATTGAATATTGGTTTGAAAAAGGTATATCTGGGTTTGGTGTTTATAAGTTTATGTTATCAAGGGTTCAAGGTCAACCTAAGATGGGTAGTATGATCCTTAAGGAAGCTAGTATGCTTAAGAGAGGCCAATTATGTGATAATCCTATGTATGTCCTTTCTGCTGATATTTCCAATGGGAAGGAAAATATTGGTGTGAGGCTATATAATGACATTGATAGTGATCTCTATCCTATGCAATTTGAGTATCTCCCGAAGGCGGCATTTCCAAAATTCTTGCTTCCTTACAGCATGACGGAGAGGAAAAAGAAGAGGGTGATGGAGTGTTCTGAATGCGTTGATGGATGTGTTTCTTCAATCATGAATGGCAACACTTTTTCTTATAGTAAAAGTGGGATTCTTTTGAAAGGGAGGTCGTTGATTTATGAATGTGGTCCTTTTTGTAGCTGTCCTTCGCATTGCAGAAACCGTGTGACACAAAAAGGTATTAAATATAGGTTGGAAGTGTTTAGATCTAATGAAACTAGTTGGGGAGTTAGGTCTTTGGACCCTATTCTAGCTGGAACTTTTATATGCGAGTTCACCGGACTTGTTTTGACTAGGGAGCAAGCGGAAATTTTGACCATGGATGGTGAACAAAACTCTTTGATTATATATCCAAATCGATTTTTGAATAGGTCTACTCAAGAATGGGGCGATTTGTCGATGATTGATGCTAATTATGTGCATCCCGCATATCGTCCTTTAGATTTTGCATTGGATGTATCAATGATGAGGAATGTTGCCAGCTATATTAGTCATAGCCCAACTCCAAATGTGTTTGTTCAATTAGTTCTCTTTGATCATGGTAATTGGATGTTTCCCCATCTTATGGTATTTGCAATGGAAAACATCCCTCCAATGAGAGAGCTTAGTCTTGATCATGGAGTAGAAGCTGGGTAGAGCTTTTTTTATGTTTTTTTTAAAGCTAATTCATAGACTTTATGTTATGATGATGAAGCTGAGTTTTCATTAGTTTATTTATGTTTACCATTGTCTTCAATGTGATTTCATCGTACTTTTTTTCTTCATGTTTTGTGCAATCTTCACTGTAATATGAGTCACAAACAAACATATTATTATTCATTGCAAAATGTTGGATAGTACGAAAATTGTTTCGTAATTTTTAAGGGAATTAGTTATTTGGAAATTTTATTTATTATTCTGTAAACTTTTCACTTTATTACCATTGAATAATTGGGCAACAATAAGAGCACCACTATTGCAAAATGCGTTCCTTTTTCCATAACCGTGCTTCTGTTTGAAAATGTTATTTTCCATTGCTTTTGGATAAAATATTATTTATTTATTTATATTTATGTTTCAAGACAATTAATTCAAATCCAATGAAGGTAAAATCATCATCAACGGTTATTTTTTATAGTCATTTCATCATAATTTATCATTAACATCTAGGTTAAATCTATTCCTAAAAAAAAAAATCTAGGTTAAATCTAAATTATTTATTTTATCTCTTTTAAAATTTTCTTATACACATTTCTTTTGCCTATGAACTCCAATCACCATAACCTTTGGTCCAATTTGATACAAAATGGTGTTAGTCGACCAATACCATATCAACAAAAGAATTCATACTTTGCAAATGCACCTATTATGTCAAATCTACACCATTACCCAAATTTTAAAAATTATCCTTTATCCCAAATCCACAAAATAACCTAAATTTGCAAAATTCTCCTTTTATCCAAACTCCACAAAACATCTAGCACTTTGAAAATTATCCATATCATATATCACTTTATCCATATCAATATCAACAATTTTCATCTCAACCAACAAACCCCGTTGAGTGCAGTAGAAAAAGCAGCAGACGAGCACGTGAGTTCCTGTCTGGACGCTAGTACTACATTAATAGTGATATTTTCAAAATACTCATACGTTTTCAAAATTTTATCATATTGTGACATAAAAATTTGTTTTCACATATATATACAAATAAAATTCACAACGGTCGCGGTGCAAACATTAAACGAATTATTTCATATAAAGTAAATATTATAAAGAAATACTAGATTGATGTTGGTATTTTGAAAATACTCATGAGTTTTAAAATTTCATCATATCGAGACATAAAAACTTATTTACAAAAATATAAGCACAAAATTTACAAAGGCGCGGTGAAAATATTTAACGGATTTTACTATATAGATAAAATATTTTATAGAAATACGACATTATTTGTTTGTATTTTAAAAATACAAATGGATTTTCTTTATTTTGTAATATTGATCTTATATATGACCTACAAATAACAAACGTGTGCGAGTACATGGGTCTTTTACTAGTTAGTTATAATACACTACTAAAAAAACAAAAATTAGTGAGGGATATTTAGTGAGGGAAAACGTGAAATCCCTCTCTAATTCCGTCACTAAATTTTGCAACCAAGGAATTTGTGAGGAATTTCATTTTTCCCGTCACTAATTTCCCTCGCTAATTTTGCTTTTTCTAGTAGTGATATTTGAAACAATTTATATTTTGTATACACTTATGTTTTTATATTTCTTTAATTTCAACCATTAACTCTTGAATAAATGAAATGAGTCTCGTATTTTCAATAAACACAAATTATGTCAACTCAACAATCTAATGATCATTTTTATATAGTTAAATCCAACCAAAGATCAAAAGTGAAGGACTTAAAATAATAGAGATTGATTAAAAAAAAAAGCATGAAAACACACAACATCCAAAAACTTACATTTAATATAAAAATTAAATAAATGACATTCAAAAACTAACAAAATCAGTTAAGATAGACCATACAAGTGAGATTGATACCAAATCTTTAACACATTAGATATATTGATCATCTCACGTAAATATTTCTTAACATTTACTCTTGCTTCTAATGTGGAACTTTAAGTCACAATTAGTACATTAACATATCTTCATTAAGTATGAGACTCTCTTCATTTGAGATTTGTTGATATATCCAAAAAAAGTCAGACGAAGGCAGAACATCATAAAAAAAAGATGTGTTGATGGTGGGTTCATGGAGGGAGATTTATGTTTCCATATTTCATGAAAAAGAGAGAAAGAAAATTATGAAAAGAAAGAATATGAAAAAGAAATTTGAACATAGCTGAGAAATGATAAGGAAAAAAAGTAGTGTATGTTTTGTCCGTGAAAGTATTGATAATAGAGTGAGCGAGTTACTGATAATTTTATAGGTTAGTCGAAGGAGTTAGAGATTTAAGAGTAACCATTTCACCAACAAAATAGACTCAAAAATAAATCCACATTATTTTGAAATGTTTAATAAACATGTATTTTATCAACTCAACATAAAATATCTGCATTTTTCCGTTGTCTAATCTCATCAAAGACAAAAAAAATAAAAGTATTTAAAATATATAGATCGGATAAGAAAACTTGAATGAAAAAAGAGAGACAACATCGTGTCATATCTTCTCACTTATATGTTAACTCACATATGACACGTTAACATCTCTCCCTCAAGTGTAGGACTCTCTGTGTATATGATCTTATGAGATAGCAAAATAAGGTCATAGAGACAACATCATACAAATTGTTGGTTGTGACGGGTTCGTATAGGGGTACTTTTGTTTGTTTCTTTTACGCGTATGGAGAAAGTAAATTAAAAAAAGAAAGAAGATGAAAAAAGAATTTGAACATGTGAGAAACTATGAGGGGAAAAATTAAGGAGTATATGTTTTATCCGTAAGAGTATATATAATATAGTGAATAGCTAATAGTTTTATAGATTTGTTGAAGGCATTGAAGATTACTTGGTAATTATGCTACCAAAATATTAGACTCATTACAAAAAAAAAATACCGCATCAATTTAAACTGTCTAATAAGCATCTATTTTGTGACCTAACACATCTACAGTTTTCATTGTAATCCCATCAAACACCAAAAGTGAAGGAATTTATAGTAACTGAGGTTGAATAAAAAAATTGCATGAAAGCGAACGACATCTAAAAGCTAAAATTTAAGGTAAAAAAATGAGAGTAAAAAACTAAAAAAACAAATCACCATAATATTGGATCTTTTGTGGAAAACTACAATGAGTTGCATCATCACATTAGATATATGGGTCACCTTAATTACCTATATGTTGGTCAACATCTACTTTTGCACACAATGTGAAAGTTTTATTCTCAATTGATAAATTAACATCACTTCATTAAGTGTCTCAGTCTCCGTATACGTGATCCACCACCAAGAACTGCTCCTCCACAATGTTGAAACGGGATATGATATCATCGTTGAACCTTCCCGGGGAGACAACAATGGTGTGGATTGACGCATTGGAGAAAGAACTGCCACACAAGTGAGAATGATACTTCATCTTCATCCAAAATTTTAAGGCTATGAGTTTTTTTTTTCAATTTATTTGTTGCTCAACCTTCACTATTGTATACAATGTTTGACTTTAATCGGCTCATGATACATCAAAATGTTCTATAACTAATTTCTAGCCCGTGCTTGGCAGGGGTGTCCATATTAGAAGTTTAACCCACATGTGACACATTAACATCCTTCTCTTAAGTGTGAGACTCTTTGTGCCTGTGATTTGATGAGATAGCCAAATAAGTTCAATGAAACAACGTGATAAAAATTATGGGTTGGTGACGGTTTCATCATATAAGGATATTTTTGTTCCATTTGTTCATGCAAAGAGAGAAAGTAAATTAGAAAAATAAAGAAAATGAAAAAGTAATTTGAACATGATATCAATGATAAGGAAATAATTTAAGGAGTGTGTATTTTACCTATAAAAGTTGTATGGAATAATGAGTTGCTATTAATTTTATGAATTTGTTGAAGGAGTTGGACAATATTGGGTAATTATGCTACCAAAATATTATACTCATTTATAGAATGCTAAATCAATTTAAAATGTCTAATAAACATTTATTTTCAAGGATAATAAACATATATTTTGTCAACTCAGCAGCACACATATATATTTTTTCATTGTCTGGTCCCACTAAAGATCGACAATGAAAGAATTCAAAATAATAGAGGTTGAATAAAATAAAATTGAATGAAAATGAATGATATCTAAAAACTTAAATTTAAGATAAAAAATTAAATTAATGATGCCTAAAAACTAACCAAATAAATCACAATAATATTGGGATTTATGTGGGAGCGCACATTGAATTGTATCATCATATTCGGCTAAGAGTAACCACATAAGGGAGATTGACATCACATCATTATTCATATAGTCTTAAAACATTAGGTATATGGATCATCTCACTTTCAAAGTCTTAAAACATTAGGTATATGAGTCATCTCACTTACATACTGCTCAACATTTCCTCTTGCATCCATTTTAAAATTTTTACTCACTTGACACATTAACATCACTCCACTAAGTGTTGAACTCTCCGTGTGTGTGTTCCACCACCAAGAACCGCTTCCGCTCCCCCACAATGTTGAACTGAGATATGATACAACTGTTGGGTCTTCTGGAGGACTCAATAATGTTGTGGATCGACATATTGAAGAAAGATCAACCACACAAGTGAGAATGATACACCATCTTCTTCCAAAATTTTAAGGCTTAGGTATGAGCTTTTTTCACTTAATTTTGGTTCCACTTCTACTCTTTTATCCAATGTTGAGCTTTAAGTGACACTTAATAAATCACAATATTCTCTACCTTGAGTATAACAAATTCTAACCCGAGCTTGGCACGGGTCCACATACTAATTATTAGTAGAAGTATCACCAAGCTAGTCAGGGAAGGAAAGCTTAATCTCACTCATGGCTCTATAAATGCTTTAGTTCCATCCCATATAATGGGGTTTTGAAAAGGCACAAACTCAAACATAAATGATCTCAAAGATTTATTTTTAATATATTCTCAAATATCTTGCCAATATGCGAATCCTACAAAATCTTCAATATATTCAGGTTCCATATCACTTCAAAGGTTAACTCAAATTTCAACTAACCTGAAATTTAATCCCTCCATTCACTTAATTAAGGGTTCCAATATTTAGAGGACAGCCAAAGAAAATTCACTTGCAACCTATAGCTAAGAAAAAGTATTCAGAGATTCCATTAGTCCTACTAGTGTATATAGAATAAGCAAGCAGATATTCGTAAAGCTCCACCCGATGTTGTCAAATTGTGCAAATATCAATCAAAAACAAAAGAATTGATCCAAATAATTAAATTCAATAACAACAAAAACAAGTTTATCTATCTGTACAATAATCAAAACATAATCAATCAAACAAGAATACATCGATCCATCAAAATATGGGGATGGAGACGAACAAAAAAGCATCTTGAGGGTTGTTGGTGTATTTAGCTTTTGCGATTTTGTCTGCCTTGTGGCAAGGATAGTAGCTAGAGTAATGTATGATCAATAACTACTAAAAGATTTATGCATTTCATTAAATATTTGCACCGCGAAATGTTTAAATGATGTATTTAACTAATGAAATATTTTTTATACGTAAAAACCCGTTAAATATTTGTACCGCGTCTATTGTGGATCTTAAATGTTTATGTATGCGGAAACAAATTTTTATTTACTAATTTAAGAAAGTGGATGTGATAAATTTTTGAAAACCCATGACTATTTTCAAAATATTAACATTAATGCAATGTTTCTATTATTTTTAAATATTTTATATGCAAAACACCGTCAAATATTTGCATCGTGTTTGTTGCCAATTTTATTTGTTTATATCATTGGAAGAAATTTTTTATGTAACGATATAAAAAATTCTATATGATAAAATATCTATTTTAACTTCTAGATACGGTTTGAAGTTGGATTCTTTAAATATTCAACGACTAGATTGTTGACCCGTGCATCGCACGGGTTTATTGTTAAGGGATTAACAATAGTTTGAATCCTTAGATAATAGTGAAGGGAATTTAAGAGGGTTTTTTTTTCAAATTTTAATCCTCTTTGTGGAAGAAATCTCATTGAAACGGATCTTGATTAAATCATTAATCACAAATCAAACACATACTTAAACAATTTAAGGATTCATGTGTTTACCTTTTGAAGAGCAGAAACTTTGTAGTAGAATTGTTTCTGATCACGAGTAAAGCAAAGTAGTGATGCCTCTACTTAGTCCACACGAACAGAACTTCTCTGATGACCGGTGCTAGCCAATTCCAACGGAGATTCAGAGAGGTTAGGTTTAGAGAGCGGCGGCTAGGTTTACTCTTGTGAATTAGGTTAAGCGTTTCAACCAACAGTCAGTAATGCTTCAACACAAGAGTTCTATTTATAGACTTACTTGTATGCTCAGCAAGCCAAACACTTAAGTACACCATACTTTACGGTGGACCGCGTTTCTCTATTTTTCGTAAATTAAATAATAAATCATATTTAATTACTAATAAGTCCTACTTATTATTTTATAAATAAGTCTCACTTATTATTTTATAAATAAGTCTTACTTATTTATTTCTCTCATCTATCTGTCCTTTGTGTGTGACCCTATAGGTTCCCGTAACGTTGGCAATAATATTAAATCACATATTTAATAT
>Ga0228711_1012448_pt1 | contig 10405 bp, 6 predicted proteins | sample MedpolnodulmetaG_2_FD_177996 | JGI IMG/M metagenome (GOLD analysis project Ga0228711, IMG submission 177996) | Root nodule microbial communities from Medicago polymorpha collected in Santa Monica, California, United States - brown nodules | ecosystem: Host-associated > Plants > Roots > Nodule...
CCCCAATTTATATATTTTTTAGTTATTGGCAGTTGGCTATAGTTTTTTTTCTTTATCTCATACAAAATAATAATATTTGGTTGATAAGCAATGAGGAATTGATGTTTGCTTAAATAGGTTATGTGTCTTAGAATTAAACTACAAGAGAGGACATGGCCGCACACTCAAATCCTAAAAAATAACGGGTTTTACTAAGTAAGGATATTGTTTAAAAAAAATTATTAAAAAAAAATTATCTTAAAAATACAAAGAGTCTCGGGTTCAATTCTCTCCAATGATAATTTAGATAGATTAATTTAGGTTCTTCAACAAAAAAAACTACGAGCCGAAATCATTTGATATTTTACCATGAAAGACCGAGTTAGGGACATTTATAGCAAGAGATCAATTAAGTATTTATTTTCTATAAGTTCTTAATTTTTTACATTTTCTATATGCTCTATAAATATATCAAAAAGAATAGACAAATGCTAGCACTAATAAGCGTTTTCTGACCTCTACCTTTTCCTCTCTTTAGTAGATGAGTGTTTTGCCTTGCACGTCTACCACTAGGAAGCTTCGATGGATCAATTGGCTGCCCTTGATTCGGATCAGACATATCTACACAAAAATTTAAAAAATTAACATCATTCAACTTATACATAAACTAAACATCATTCACAACATACATTCATAAACTTCAACCACATTCAACTTAAAAATAACCTAAACGTCATTTCTATAACCTAAACTAACTAAATAATCAATATAATTCTCATATCCTAAACTAACTCAATAATCAATATACACTTTATCAAACTACAATTAACATCATTTCTATAACCTAAACTAACTAAATAATCAATATAATTCTCATTCGGGCATTTTGTCGAACACTTTGTGTGCAAAGTATCGAACATATTCAAATTATCTTCATTTGACACCACTCAAATCCACATTGTACTTAAAACAAGTTCAAACAACATTCACAACAACTACATTCATTTATAAACTACATGCATTCATCAAAATGTCAATTCCTACATCAACCCTAACCACATGCAAACTACCAAAATTTAAAATAAATAAAAAACCTACACAAACTAACATTATGATTAAAAATGAGTCAAACTACTTACTTGTGATTAAATGGAGATGATTCACTTGATTTTACTCCAAAATCGAATTGAAGGAATTGGAGAAGTTTTGGAAAAGTTGTTTGCAATGAAAACTGAGTTTCTGTTTCTGCATATGTTCAGGATGTTGCCGATGGATCCGGCGATAGTTAAATGCCAAAGTTTTCTTCGGCAGTTAACTGTCGCCGGTTCTTTTTCTCGGTAGTTAACTACCGTGGGAGCATTTCAGTCTTTTACTGCTAGTAGAGTTTCAAATCCAAAAACTAAAATGTACTAATTTTTTACAATTTTGGTTGAAAAGGAGAACTGAAACCAAAACCAAAGCAAGAAGTCAGGCGAATGACGATCATCTCTCTTAGATTTTACTCTAACTCTTCCACTTCTTGTTGCACGGGTAATGGTTTCTAGAAAAAACCTATTTCATCTTTTGGTATGTGCTACATAATGCAAGATCAAATGAGCTGGCTGAGTTTGATGCATAAGAAACCCTAAAAAATTATATAAATTGTTGATGAATTAACATTGAAACTCTGATTTCTTTGTTCTCTAATTTGACTTCCAAATCTTGATTTATTTTACTACCAAAAAATCCTCATTTTCATTTAGTAATTTCTTGATTTGAAACCCATAAACTCATCGATATCAATGAGTTTGAAAAACATAAAAAGAGTTTAACCTTGGATACAACAACAACAACTAAGCCGTTTCCCACTAAGTGGGGTCGGCTACATGGATTAAATTACGTCGTTCTTTCATAAACCATATTTGGATCCAACTCATTGACCTCTAAATCTAGTCTAATGATTTCTTTAATAGTTTTCCTTGGTCTCCAGCTCTTTTCTATTTGATCTACTCTTCTCAACGACATCTACGGGTCTCCTCTCTAAATGTCCAAACCAAAAGGATGAATGTGAAGCAAAAAACACGTACATTGCAGTTAAATAGCTTAATGGACTTGCAGTGTATGCATATATGCAAGCTACTGAGTTTTGAGTAACATATAAGAAGGAACTTGCGAATTCAATATTGAAAACTCATATAACTACTGATTTAAAAGGGAATAAGAATGAATTCAACTCAATTGTAGAATAACTTAATAATAAATTAAGTTATCATAAAAGCGTATAATCAGTCTTCTCTTTAGGAAGAAATAAATAATGTGAGGGCAACTATTTATGTTCTGTCTGCTCTATTTCTATGCAATATCAGGTTGTACGTGTACACAACACTCTTACCTGCATGATAATTTCTTGGTTTAAAAAGTTGTTATTTTAGCATCAATTGTTGTAACAAATTCTGTATATAACAATAGAGTACGGAAAAAAATTAAGAAGCATAAAGTTTTGGATCATAACTTCTGACTATTCTTTGATGAAACGTTCATATGAACAACCATTAATGAAATACTCAGAACCACAAAGACAATTCCAAATCTAAACCAATTAGGCATAATAACATATAATTCAGATCCAGATCATTCATTTTTACTCACACTTAAAACATAAATCAACACAACTTATTCCCTCCAGTTTCTACTGTCAGAACCACCACCATCACTGCCTCTCGAGTATCGAGAACCCCCATCTCTATAACCACCTCCAACATATCCACCAACACCACCATCACGACAACCGCCACCACCTCCACCATATCCCCCACCTCCTCTATGACGGTCACCGCCTCCATAACCCCCTGCCACCTCCACCATACCCACCACCTCCACGACAGTCATCGTCTCCGCCATAACCACCGCCTCCGTGGTATCCACCACCTCCTCCGCGGTATCCACCACCGCCTCCGCCACTGCTGCGGCTCTGAGCCTCATTCACAGTTATGTTACGTCCATCAAGATCTTGGTCATTCATCCCTTCGATCGCATCTTTCATCGCCTGCTCTGTAGCAAATGTGACAAATCCAAATCCTCTCGATCTTCCTATTTCATGATCGGTGATAACCTAACCAAGAGCAAAAAAAAACACAAAGTCGTATCAGATCTAGCTCAATTTCATATAAATTATAAATAAAAAAATTATAAGTAACCGATCAATCTTCAATTTACACAAAATTGAAGATGAACGTACAGATTTAAAGTGATTAAGAAAAGAGAATCATAATAGAGTAACAGAACAGTACCAAAGATGAAGTAATCAAAGAGTAACAACACAGAACAAAATGAGATCACGAAAATCCAAATCCAAATCGTGTCAGATTTTTGATCTCAGCAACAAACGAACCTTCGATTTGACGATTTCACCAAAGGAAGAAAACGATTTCTCAAGAGCTTCGTTGTCGGTGGCCCAAGCAAGTCCACCAACAAAGCATCGGTATTCAACTTCCGCCGTGTAAACTGGGGAAAGAAAGGGTTAAAATGGGAAAAGAAGAAAAAGGAGGAGGATTAATTAACTAATCCACCTAGAAGTGAGAGCGCACGAAGAAAAGTGGCTACCCATATTGATTTGTTAAATAGTGGAGATATTTTTAACTGTAGTTAACCTCTACACGTTTCTAGGTCTTATACGCCGCTTGATATAAACCAGGGTTCAAATTGGACTCATGTGGACCGTTGATCTGTCCGTCTTTGGTTATATAAGATGGATAGTAACCTTGTTTTCTTCCAAGTAACTTACCAAGACAAGAAGAAATTCACTTACTATTAACTACTCAATCCGTCTCATGTTATATGAGCTAGTTGACTCTATCACGTATATCAATGCACAATTTTGAACTTAAATATCTCTAATAATCTATTAAAAAAAATATGAAAATTTGATATTTTGAAAATACTCATCGAGACAAATCCAACAATATCTTATATAATATATTTTGTCTTTAAATAATAGTAAACAAATGGGATCAAAGCGTGTATGGTAAATAGTACACATTTTTAAATTAGGTCATTTAAAACGGAATGGGGAGTAAAAAAATGGGTTATGTTAATGAATGTCCTAAGGACATTGTTTAATAAACTCACTATAAGAAATTGAAAAATGTTACTAATGCCCTTGGCAAACAAGTTAAAGAGACCAATATAACAAAAAGATCTTGAAACTTGTATAGTCAAATTCTAAAAAGTTTAAAAAATACTTTTTTCAATGCAAAAGTTTTTTAAGAAGTTTTATCTTAAAAATATAAGTGGAGATTTTTTATTATGTGTTGGCTGCATTTTGTTAAAACAGTAAGATGTTGTACCAGATGTTCTGAACATGTAAGTACGACATCTTAGCTTAAGGTGAAGTACTTTATTTTGCATTCTTCGAAGATTGTGTTTTCATGTGAGATCATTGAAGATTTGATTCATGTAACTTGTGCTCCAAGAGGCGTGTGTTTTAGAAGCTTGTTCATTATTGGTTTCCTATGTCGTGTTTTTGAAGTTAATGTCCTAAACATTTTAGGAAATAATATATTTGCTCAAAGAAAATTGTAAAGACTGAATATACGTTTTGGTCAGATGGTTTGTTTAGAGCATGAAGAAAACGCTCATGCTTATTCTGCCTATATAAAGGAAGACCCAAACCTTGTGAAGATTGATCGAAACCGTCATATTGAGAAAGAGTTTTATGGTTTCGTGTATTTTGTTACTTGTAATCTGTTCTAGTGCATCTTGCCAAAGTTGGTTTTGATATTAGAGTTGTTTCTCATATTTTGACTGTAATCGTGATCGAACCAATCACTAGCTATAGTGGTTGAAGAGAAAGTAATATAGGATCTCATATATAGACGTAATCTTAAGTATAAATACACTTTTAGTGATTAGGTGTCAAGACATTGAATAGAGTTTGTTCACATAAGACTACGAACCAATATTATAAAAGTGAATTTCCTTTTTTGGCATGGATGCCTCCATATTCAGGTGAAGTTGCACCGAACTGGATTATCGAATCTCATGTGTTTTTTCTTTCTTGCACTTTACTTTAATTGTTGTTTATTGTTTATTGTGCTACATTGTCATACATGTTGTCTAGGACATCAATCTTGTCGAACTTGTTTTCCAGGACATCAGGTAGGACATCTTTCCAGCAAGCGCTGGAATTTTAATAAGTCAAACAAATGTAACAATAATAATTATACAACTTTCTTTGCAAAAGTTATCATTTTTAGTTGCTTAAACATTGTTTCTAGAGCACTCATTAGTATTTCGCATTACAATGAAAGTTGTTTTTTTCGTGAAGTATCATAGAAGGTTTGTTTTAACTTTATAAAAATAGATTTTGTGTTAAAAAATTTACATATTTTTTTTAGAGATTTATAAAAAATCTGAAAATATTTGTGTTTGTTTGCTACTAAAAAATGATTTTATTTAAAAAAAATGATTTTTAAGTAGCTCGTGTGTTACCTCTTTGTCTTTGAATAAAAAAAGTTATGGGACAAATGAATCATAACAATTTTTCATTTTAGAGTCAAAATATTTTTTTTTTTATAAAATGTTTTTTTTAATCCCAAACTACTTAAAAGTGACGAAATTAATTTTTTTTAAAAAAATAGATTTTTTCCTTAAAAAAATGTATATAAAACAAACGCGCCCATAAAAGGACTAGAAACTCACCTATTAAAATGAATAAAGGGATGTTTGATATTTGAACAACGACATTTGTACATATTATAATTATATAATGTCACTTTCAATTAAGTAAAATTTCATTAATGATAAACTACTAGGTTTTTATTTTTGACAAAAAAGTAAAATATTAGTTTTTTTCGTTGAAGAAAGGTGAAATACTAGTTAATACTTAATAACTTGCGGAAAAAAATATATACATATATTAATTATATATTATACTTTTGTTGAAAATAAGTTAATTCACAATCTATTAAAAAATGCAACTATATCCTTCAAAAAAAAAAATATACGTTGAAATATATATTGAAATCTTATCAAAGGATATATTAAAATATATAATTATAATTGACCAGATTTATAGCGGCATGTCTCTTTTTAGTTTTCACATTCTCAAACCCTAGCCGTCATCACTTTTCTTCTTCTTGATCTACCGAAGAGGGGTGATTTCGGGTTAATTTTGACCTAAAGTCTTCCCTCCGAATTGTTTTTATAGTTAAAAAAGTGGTTTTCGCACATTTTCAATTTTATTTCGTTTGTTTTTGTAATTTCGTCGTGTTTGCACGACTTTGTTTGTTTTGATTTTCCATCCTTGTCTGATGTTTTTGATTTCCCGTCTTAGTATGATGTTTATTTGATTTAGGTTGAAATATTAACTTTGAGCAAGTGAAGATTCAATTAATGGTTTTGGCATCGTCAACGTTGCAGATCCGGAGACATTAGTATTTGGGAGACTTGATTATAGTTTTATTTGTAGGCATATGTACTCTCTCATTTTATGCTATTAACATGAATTTTGTGAGTTTCTTCACATATTCATTCATTTTTGTTTTTAGCGACTTTGAATTTATATTGTATCGATATACTATATCAGTTTAAAGAATAAATATCGTATATTTTTGTCAAAAAATATAAGCAAAAATCTAGTATAATTATTACATTTAATGTCGTTATTTCAAATTAAATATACAACTATTCATATTTTTTGTCAAAAAAATAATCATATTTCAATGTTTCCAAAACACTTTTCAAGGTAAAATTAGGAAGATGTGCTTTTTACAATGATTTAAATGCACTTTGACTATTTTTTTAAAGGGTGTTTTTGTTGTGTGTTTTTTGTTTACATATGAGAAGAGAGGGAGTGTGTGTATAAGATTTGTTAGGAGACACCGGTTAGTTTTTATGAGGGATTTTTTTAGCAAATTATAACTAAAAAGTTGATAAATACATATTGAGATGTATGTTGCTAAAACACGTATTTTTAAAAAACATTGGGCGTCTTATTCCAACTTCTACAGTGATTTGTTAAAACACACACACTAGTTTTTATGAAGGATTGTTTAGCAAGTTATTACAACTAAAAAGTAGTTAAAGATACCCTGAAGTGTGTGTTATTAAAAAACTTCTTCATAAAAATTAGTTAATGTTTTAGATCCTAATGATCGAGCTTTGCCACGGTCCGGAACCACAATGATTACATAAAAGTTTTTTACGTAAAATTTTTTAAAAATTTGTAAAAAACGAAAGAAAAAAAAATCGAGGAAAAAAATGAAAAAAAGTTGACTTGTAAGTTGACATATCAAGTACGTTTAAGTGTAATGTATTTTTTATTATCTTTTATCTAAACTCATGAACTCACTGAGACCGTAGTGTTTTATTCCATTATGATGATTCTTTTCCAGGTTTGCATTGTCTGAAGATAATCGAAATAGGATCCAGTGACGCATTCAAAAAATTGATTTGTAGAGGTAATATTTTATATGATAAATATTTATACAAAATTTTTAGCAATGCAAAAGTGATAAAATAATAACATGATTATCATTAAGCAAAATATTTGACATTATAAACATATACTGCCATATATTAGAATAATTAAGGATACATTAACATCTACAAATTATAATTGTTATTTACGTGTCTTTATATTTAAAAAATATGGTAAAAATAATTTAAAATATCATCTCAAATGCATTTACACAATTGATTTTATAAAATTCATTAAAAAAAACTCCTTTTTTTTTTAGTATAAATGCCTATTTAATAGAAACAATCTATCATTTGAAATGGAACAAGTGCTAAATGGAGCATACCCGGACTCTAAGTAAAATATCAAAGATTTAACAAATAACATATAAAAAGTAGTAGGGGCAATTGCCCCAATCTACTATAGGTACATCCGTCCCTAGCCGGATCACAAGAGTCTAATGTTTAGGTTTCTAATTTGTACTTTATGTTTTTTCCCTAACTTGTAAAAGGATGTGTATTTTATTTAAAGTCCTATTTCAGTTTCAAATATTATATTTTAAATTTTTTATGTTGTGGAAGACTTTTGTTGAATAAATTTTTGGTTAAATTCTTTTGAATTATAACGACCTATTTTTTTTGAGAACCAAAAAGTTAACCAAAAAAATAAAGTATAGATGATTTGGATGTTTCAAATTGTGAAAAATTGAAATTATGAAATTTTAAAAACTAAAAATTTTGGATCATCTTTATGTTCCGTACTTTAAAAAAAAAACACTCGAATTTGAGATTTAATTGAAATACTTCAAAGGCATTTTTGGAAATTGGTATGATTTACGGGTCTCATGAGTAAACATTTAGGTGTATTGAGCAATTTGTTTTTAACGGAGGAACCTGTCTGGGCTTTTATGTTGGAATGCAAACCAATTGTCAAATTGTCAGAAAATTAAATTGAATTTAGAGCATTACTTTTCCCACCCTGTGCCTTTCCTCGAGCATCCTATTTTTTCCATTTTTACCCCTGGTCTGGAATTCGTATTCCGAAATGAATTGTTAATGTTTTTCAGATTTATCTGGATTTCAAATTCCGGAATGGTCTTTTCCAGAACTTTTACAATTTTAAGCTTTGAAATTCGTAAACTAAAATGCAAATAAACATATAAAACAGAAATAAAAAGACAAAAAGATAAAAACAACTCATTTTATTGATATTTGAATAATACATTACAATAATGTAGAAGCTTTTTACATAAGAACCTAAACCTATTTCTAATCTTATTACATAAAAACCTAAAACTATTTCTAACCGGGGGGTAAGATATACTAGTGGCTCCGACTGATAGGACATACAAGTAGCTTCACTGTTGGAGGGGAGACAGGGGGGAGGAAAGAGGAGAGCGAGAAGAAGAAAACAATGCCCCTGAGCCCCATTGACTGTTCATACAATCCTTGAAAATTTTCAAAGAGGTCTGTTTCGATGAAAGGCCAACGATGAAAAACCATAGTTGTAGAAGAGGAGAAGAGGAGGAGAGGGTGGGAGAGGATGGTGTGAGAAATGGTGGGGTTTGGAAGGCTATTTATAGGGAGAGTGGGTCAAAAAAATGGTTGGGAGGTCATAAATGTAGTAAAAAAACGTGGTAAAACACGTTTTCTTGACTTGACCACCGACAAAAAATGTTTTGCCTGTGGTGCAGACCACCGGCCATTACACTGATGCAGTCCGGAAAATACAATCTGAAATGCACCTTTGTTTTTCGGAATATATTTTCCGGATTAATACGATACTGGTGAACATAGGCCTTACGTATATTCCGAAAAATGAAATCCGGAATACTTCAGCATAGGATTCTTTTGTATGGACCACACTGCACCAAGAGTTTATGTGGTCCACAACATCCAATGACCTCTATAAATACACCATCTTCGGTTTTCAGCTTCAATACCAGCAAAACACACAAACACACCAAAGAAAACCATACAAATTTTTGTCATTAAGCTGAGGATCTTTCTCACGCTGTTGCAAATAGATAGCTCTCTATTTGACGGTGTGATGAATATCTTCAGCATGTTGTGAAAAATATAAACAAACACACCAAAGAGACTATGAACATTTTTGTCATTGTGCTGAGGATCTTTGTCATGCTGCCGCAAAATAGACTGCTCTCTATGTGGCAAATAAATTGCTCTCTATGTGGCAGCATGGTGAAGATCCTCATCATGCTTTCAAAAATATATAAATACTCCTTTCTGCCTCCTTGATAGATAGATAACTTAAAAATATCAAGAGGTTGCTATGAGTTAGATCCTGCAGCCTGCCAGATGAATATGTCATTTGGCAAGGCAGCAGGATTTAACTCAAAGAAATCCTCTTGAAAACACCTTCCCAAAAGATTCAACATTTCTGTTATTATGGTTTTTTTTAACTGTTTATTTGTCTTATGTTGCTTCTATTTATGTTATGTACCTTTGTTCTATTATTTTCCAAGGCATTCACAACGAAAACGATCCAAATAAAGGGTCTCGTGCATTTTGGACTTTATAATCCGGAATAACTTCATGCATTCCGGATTATGAAATTCGGAAATCCTCAGTAACATTTTGGCCGGTGACGTATCACCAAAGGTTAGGCCGGTCAGTGGAATTTGAATGCATTTTTTCACGGTTTTGAATGTGGAACACGTTTTATTTGACTGTAATTAAGACCTATGACTTATTTAAGGCTATAAAAAGGCTTGGATCTTCAACATTTTACTTCATTCTTCTTCACCTCCTTTCTTACATTTTCTTCAATATTTTTTAGTTTTTTAGGTAGGTTTTAGGAGTGTTTGTGGTGTCATGGTCATTGTTGACCGCTCATACGACCCCTGCAATTGCATTGCAGCTTATGCGGGGGTCGTATAACGGTCAACAGAGACCCTTGACATCAAAGAAAGACACAAAATTTCATATCGTATGCGTCCGGAATCACTAACAATCTAGTTTGGAAAAC
>Ga0228711_1012452_pt1 | contig 10400 bp, 12 predicted proteins | sample MedpolnodulmetaG_2_FD_177996 | JGI IMG/M metagenome (GOLD analysis project Ga0228711, IMG submission 177996) | Root nodule microbial communities from Medicago polymorpha collected in Santa Monica, California, United States - brown nodules | ecosystem: Host-associated > Plants > Roots > Nodule...
TTTACGTCTTCGTTATTTCAACATCATGCTTAGAACAGACATCCATCATTAGTTGTATCTCGATTTTCTACATCTTTTCCCCTAATGACAGGTCTTACCGTTCGCACTCATTCTTAAGATATTTTTCACTCCATTCATCATTCCTCATAATGTTTTCCTCCTATTCTTTTAGACTCATTAAGTTTAGGATCATATCTTCATATATAGTTTCATCGTTACTATCTTCTATTGTCTTACACCACTATCACCTGTTCATGTTTTAGACTCGTTGTTTCTTTAATGTAACCACTTCTATTTATGTATAAACACACTTCCTCATTTAGATATATAATCTAGGGATACTTACTTTTACCTTTCACGTTAACACCTTTCTCACACTCACTAATATTTTCTAGGATGTTTTGAGGTCCATTGAAAGGATTGTGCTGAAGTTCCATGAAAAACACAACATGACCCATGTATGGTAATTCGATCATAACTCAAGTTGTAGAAGTCTAAAAGGAGTCCCTCTAAATCCACATGAAAGCTAACATCCATATCTACAACTTTCATGAAGACATTTAAGTCTGAATCGATTTACATTTATATGTATCGATTCAATCAAGTCTAAAAACTTTTAGTGATACGATTCAAGGAGTCTGTGAATCGATTCAAAATCCCCAGATAAAGATTGATATAATTCATAGATATTTGAATCGATTCAGAGGACGGGGAAACATAGTTTCCAAACTCGGGATCAATTCCAATTCGTCCCAAACTCACATTTTTGGACCCTTAACTTACCCAAATCGTCCTTAATGATCACTCTAGGGTTACCCTACAGTTTGGACGTTAATTCCCTCTTAACCTATCCAATTTTACACTCTTATAGGGTCAAGTTCTTAACTCTAATCTCTAGACTAGTTTTCTTCTTTTCTCATCTTTCAACTTCATCTCTTAATTCATTCGTCATCAATTTCTCATCGCAATCTCACATCATAACAACAACATCTTCAGAAAAATTAAACAACCCCCCATCATAGAATAAGATACCCTAAAGTGAAAGGACTATCTCCCTTACCTCGAATTCTTCAAAAAAGTGATGTTTGACTCTCTTCTCCTTAGCTAGAGTTTGCCTCCTTTCTTCTCTTATTCTTTCTAGTTCTCACGTGTGACAATAATCAGTTTCTGAATCCCTATTCCTATATTTATACTAGGAAAATAGGTTAATCATCTATTATTACTTTTCTCTTCTCTACTTATCATAATTTTACTCCCTCCTCCCCCATTTATTTTATTACTTCTTTTTGACACCCCCTACTCCTATTATCTCATTCTCCATCCTATTATTTTTCAACCAATAATAATATTAATATTACGTATAATTTATACTCTTAATTAACATTAAAAATCGGTGTGTTACACTGGGCACCTGCAGTTGGAACGAACATAAATGTAACATATTGTTTTCAACCATCGACCTAAACATACATTCTATGTCATTGTCGTCACGAACAACCCGAGGATAATAAACTGTTTTCCGCATGTCTACATCTTTATTTGTCGTTGTATCTAGACATGGCATCTGAAGAAATACATGACATGTAATATGATTTTCACCAAGATAGAAGAAATATTTGTTAAGTTGTGTATTTACCTTCCCTGTTGCTTCATGCTTCAATCTTCTTGTTTTTTTTTGGTGCTTTGTGATCGCCACTCCTTTCACACAACAATTGCAACATTGGATTCTTCAAATTGGATCTAAGTATAGCAATTGTAAATTCCACCATATTTGCTTGATGACGTACCTAATTAAGCAAGTCATCTCTATCTTTCCATGTAACTTCGGTTGAAAAGAATTGAGTTGTATCAACTTCATTGACATCAAGTGGGGCGACATCAGAGTCAACATATGAAGCTTCAACATGAACAAAAGCTCCATTAATAGTTGCTTTGACTTCAACCTTAGGCACTGGGAACTCTCTGGAATAATCGACAAAACTAGGTTTTGTCTCAACCGGATCATCATCCACATTTTCAACCATAACTATAAATAAACAACACATAACTATAAATAAACAACATACTATTGCAATAACATTTAATTCAAAATTAATTCAAAATTATGCAGTGAATGAGAATTTCCAGGGTCGCAACAACAGTTACTTGCCGCTACGCCAACAGTAGTTACCTAACGATGCGATGAATGATAGAATGAAAGAAAAAAAGGTAGAATAAGCTACAAATGTAAATGGGTTAAAAGATGTGTTACTTGTTTTTTGATGCCAAATGTGTGTAGAAATATTCTAGGATTGCTGCTTCAATGATTTTGGAGAAGGATTCTGGGAAAAAAATTGGTTTGGGGGTTTTGATGGAAGAGGGAAAAAGGTGATGATGGATATTGTGATGCAGGAGTAGGTTGTGATAAGTGCTAGAAATTGGTTAAATAACATATATATATATTTTAGGCACTTTAGTTACTTGTTTTGCAAGTTATCTCATGAAAAGCTCCAAATAATAGGTAAATGCTACTTTGTATTTTTTTTTATGTCTAATACCAACCATTTATGTAGGAATTTACTTGACAAGGGACTTAAAGATCAAAGAAGGAAGAAAAAAGTGCAACTAAGCTCACCATAGTGAGCTCCCAGCAAGGATAGGCAGAAACCACCCAAAATCAGAAGTTCAGGGGGTAGCCAAGCAAGCTTGCAACGAGGTCGTGGCCATGAGGCTCGTCACGGCGAGCCTGCATTAGAGTCCCAGCGAGGATAGGCAGAGAGCATGCAAAACAGGGCGTGGCTGAGCTCGCCATGGCGAGCTAAGGCGGTTTGAGGGCCACTTTGTTGATGTGGCAGAAACCCACTGGTGAAAAAAGTTTCGCTTGCTATGCGAGCCTGGGCATGGCTAAGCGAGCAGTCACTTTTCAAACATGGTATAAATAGATTCCAAGTCATTTGCAGCAGATCTATCACTTACTTTGAAGCGAAAAAACAAAGAGAAAGAGGGAGAAACACCAATTGGCAAGGATTGAAGGTGGATTAACAACATTTCTTGAGAAATCAAGGCTTGATGGAAAATCAATTCATCTCTTCTCATCTTTGTAAAGCTTCCATGACAATTAGTAGGTAATTTACCTTTTTGTTGGGATTAAATGTAATCAATCCTTCTAAGTATGTACTTCCCTTGATTATGCAATTATATGATTATAGTTTATTCATGATCTTGATGTTGTTCTTGAGTTTATTGCTTTAATCATATGATTTGAATGAATATTGAAAAGTACATTTTGAATCTAGATTAGGATAACATCTATTGAGTATTAAAGTCTATAAATAGGATTTGGTTTTAATATTCACTCAAGTATTGAATCATAATGCTTTCTTATTGATTAATAGGCTGAGAAATCGTCGATTAATCAATACTATCGAACCCACGATGTTATTTAGACATAAATAACGCTTGTCGAGCAATACGTGAAAATATTGAATAAACTATGATCAGTAATTCTAATCATGAGTGCATATGCAATAGATTGATGAAGTTTAATCCCGACAAACTTATCTCTCTACTAAACTCCATTTCATTTATTGCACTATAATTCTATTAGGTTTTCTAAACAAACAAATTATAAACCCATCACTTAAAACGATATTGATTGTTGAACGGCTTAAATATCTCACTAGTTCATGTGGAAACGATACAAAATTATACTTACTTTTGATACTACATCAGATTGCTATAATCAGCAAGTTTCATGCACAAAGACAGTTAGAATCGTAAATCCTGGTGTTTTTAAGCATTCTCTGAAGTGGGAAAAGAAAATTTCATAATATAAAAAATGCTTGGGCTCTTAAAACAAATGAAAGGGCTCCAAAGGTCCAAATTAAATTATTGACTCAAATATTTTGAAAATTGTAGATACCTATGATACTCACAAGCACCAAGAAAATAAAAGTGAAGATTAGTATTGTTTGTTCTTGAACGGAAGTTAACTACCGTTCGTTACTGAACGTAATTTCAAGCCGTTTTGCCCTAAACATATACTAAAACACAGAAATACAACCCATAAACATTCAAACAATTTATTCAACAAACAAAGCGATTTTTCGAAAAGGTATATAACCTCTTTCAGAAGAAAAAAAAAGGGTATATAACCTACCCCAGATAAATAATTTTCCGTTCACATTGTATAACAAAAATACCCTGCATCCTTTTCATAACATAGATGATAATTTGTGAGGACATCAGATATAAATATAGTAAAAGTGAAATCTCCCTAAACACTTCCTTATGAGTCTTCATCAATAAAAGAAATATATTGATTTCATTTATGATTTTAAGATTTTTTAACAAAAATAAGTCTAAAGATACAATCTTCTTAATTACAATTTTGCACTTTGGTAGACCATGGACATTACAAGAGCATATTATAAATATGTATATTGGAGCTTTGATCGAAAAACATCCAATTTACATAACCAGATCATAGAATAAACATTTCAAGCTGTGGTAACCATGGCTACTCTCAGTGCTCCTCTGAATCATTCTCCTAAGGAAGATGCTGATGTTCTTTGGAAGGCTGTCAAAGGTCAGTTTCAATTATTCAAAGTTTCATCTTACAAGTCCATATGATAAAATTCTCAACGTTTAATTTAATAGTATAATCACTTAAGTATAAAAACGATAATCACTTAAGTTAGTAGAAATGTTTTATCGTATTTAGTTTTTTTTTATCATGTTCTTTGAGTTTAATTTTTAATGAATATACAAATATTTTTCATATCTTCCTGAATTTTTACAAATTTAAACGATTATTCCAAGTTTCTCATGTATACCGCTAATGGGATGGTGACACCAACTGAAGGGTCCGTTTAAATTAATTTGATTCAATGGGATCGTTTATTAAAATAATTAAAGGGTCGATTAATATGAATCTTTGATAAGTTTCAATAAAATATTATTTTTGTTATATTTTTTTATAATTATGAAAATGATTGTTTTATTAGAAATAGTAAAGATCCACGGTTGGATGGTTTTTTGAGGTCTATATTAAATACACCCAAAAATTAAAGATACTTGTTCGAGAAAAAAATTAGTTTTGAAGTTTTTCATCCGATTCTTATTTTTTATAAGTTTTTTAAAAACAATAATCTAATAAAAATCTAAAAACTGTTTGAATTATAAACCTAATTTGAGTAGTTTCTCTTCAAATTATTTTCAAAAAATATTTGTTTTAAATAATGTTTTCGTTTTATTTTGGCATAATTTAAATACTAATTTCTACTTAGGGCAAACAAACCCAACTAACTGCTTATTTTCTTAAAAATCCCTAATAAAAATCATCTTATAAATTATTGAATATTAATGAAAATAAATGAGAATAATTTTAATGTGTTTGTAGGGTGGGGAACTGATGAGAGTGCTATCATAGCTATAATGGGTCAGAGAAATGCTGTTCAAAGGCAACAAATTAGACAAGTTTATCAGGACATTTACCAAGAGGATCTTATCAAACGCCTTGAATCAGAGCTCTCTGGTAACTTTGAGGTATTCCACATATTTCAACCACTGTAGTTTATAGTACTAACTAACAAGAACACAAACTAATTATATAAAAAAAATACTAATGTATATGATATGATGTATTTATACTAATGGGACTTTGAAAAAAATCAGAAAGCTATGTATAGGTGGATATTGGATCCAGCAGACCGTTATGCTGTGTTGGCTAATGTAGCAATTAATAGTATTAACAAAGACTACCATGTGATTGTGGAAATTGCATCTGTTCTTCAACCTCAAGAGCTTTTGGCTGTGAGACATGCCTACCACAACAGATACAACCATTCTTTGGAAGAACATGTTGCTGCACATACCTCTGGCTACCATCGCCAGGCAAGTCAAATTTTTTACTATACACTATACCTTGTTTTTGCTGCACATTTATTTTTCAATGATATGTTTGAGATTTTTTAAATAGTTCAACCGTTTTAAATTGAAAATGTGATCATGGTTTTAAATTGTGAGCGAAACTGCAAAAGGAGTTTGAGGTCTCCGCAACAACATCATAACTATCATTTTGACTGCATCGAGCACATTTTTCCTTTCATAATATAAAAGTTTGCAGCATAACTGCGACCACAATTTAAAATGATAGATGTGATTACAAATTAAAAATGTTTTACCACAAAGATCTATTTAAAATATTTGAAATAATTCAGTGACCTAAGTACTATGAAAATTATTGAGGGTTTGAGGCTACGGTGGTTTTTCTCTTTTTGGCAGCTTTTGGTTGGATTGGTGAGCTCATTTAGATATGATGGTGTTGAAATCAATCCAAATTTGGCAAAACATGAAGCTGTCAAAAACAAGAAAGGAAACCTTGAAGAAGTTATCAGGATCCTAACTACTAGGAGCAGGATCCAGCTTAAGGCAACTTTCAACCGTTACAGAGATGATCATGGCTTTTCTATTAGCAAGGTAACAGAAAAAAAAAAATTAAGTGAGGATTTAAAGAATATATCAGAATTCTATTGCGAAGAATGTCACAATACAAAAATATTTGTCAAGTTTTTAGAATGTGCATTTCATTTCATTATAAATAGGTCTAAGTGTACTTTTGCACCCTCAAGTATTACGATTTTCGTCTTCCTTCAAACGAGTGTGACTTTTCTTCATTTCTGTTGTTGCAGAATCTATTGAATGAAGCATCTGATGATTTCCTTAAGGCTGTGCATGTTGCCATTCGTTGCATTGATGACCACAAGAAGTACTATGAAAAGGTAACACTAACACTAATTTTTCTTTTTCTTGCAAAAATGTATTCCTTTTTAGATTAAACATATTATAGCATAAGTGATTTTAAATTGCACTATGCAACTGAAATTGTAGCCACAATATAAAGGATTTTAAAATGTCTGCAACCATATCGTGGCTCCACTTGCGGCAACTTGAACTGCAATTGCAATTGAAAACCATTAGTTTCTACTAGTACATAAAATATTTTTTGATGACATAAAGTTTGACATTATATTGATAGATTAATTTTCCTTCATGTAGGTTCTGCGTGGTGCGCTGAAAAGGGTTGGAACCGATGAGGATGGACTAACCCGAGTGGTGATCACAAGGGCTGAGAAGGACTTGAAAGACATCAAAGAGCTGTACTACAAGAGAAACAGTGTTCACCTTGAGGATGCAGTGGCCAAAGAAATCTCAGGAGACTACAAGAAGTTCCTCCTTACTCTTTTGGGGAAAGGACACTAAAGTGCTTGTGATAAGAACATGTCTTAAAATTGTTTTGTGCTTTGTTTTAAATAATTGAACCTACCATGATGGTGATGCTAATAATACTTCTAGAATAATTTAGTCATGTGGAATTACTTGTCTTTTCTATTAGTTGTTAGTTCTTATTTTCAGTCTGTTTGGAAGGAGGTCCAAAACAATGGCCGATGTAAATCCAGTGTAACTTCATCTGAAGTAACAAGGTTGTTTGATTTTGCGGTGGATCAGTTGTCGAACACACTTTAAAGTAGAAGCTACAAATGTACCCGAAAAACGCATAGGCTACAATTTTAGTGTATGTCAAATAAAAAAAATTGCATCCGATCGCAATTTGAGTTGTGTAGAAGTTTAACTAAACATATGCTTAAAGTTGCAAAAGAGGCTGTGTTTGGTCTCAAGGGATATGGTACTCAATCCTATTCAACACTATTGTTGTTGAATAAATGTGTGCCTTAGAATCATAAAAAATAATCTTTCGTTTAATCGACAAATATCCTCTTTATTTCATAAACGAAACAACAAAGCAATTTATTTGATTACATCTTTTATGTTTTCTCTTTTGTGACAATAATAACAACACAAGATGAAGCATAATGCAGTAGCATCAATCAATACAAATTTCAATTGATAAACAATACATGGGACAGAAAATATAAACTCAAATTTCATCTTTCAAAACATTACCAAAGGTTTATTCTTTTATTAATTTCATCAATTAGCCTCCTCTAGCAATCAAGGTTAGCAAGAAATCCTTGTAGTTTCCTTTAGCAGTCTCTTCAATTTTCTGAGGCAAAGAAACTCCATATAAGTTGTTATACTCAGTCTTTATCTCCTTCATATCAATGTCAGCTCTAGTAACGATCACACGAGTAAGTGATTTCTTGATATTCTTATCCACATCAATTTTCAATGCTGCATCCAAAACCTATGTATAAAAAATAAAAACATGCATTATATACATATAGTTTTGTTATTATACAACAAAAAGAGAAGAAAGGAAAATAGAAGCAACCACTTAGGTTGAATTTTGAATTTGTAACTTTATCTTACCTTGCTAAAATATACTTGTGGAGTACAAAGGCATTGCACAGTCTCTTTAAACCTTAAGTCATTAAGATCCTAGCAAAAGGTACAAAGACATGAGGATTATACTATAGAATTTCTTATGACATTATGATGTATATATGCATTAGCATTTATTTATAATACCTCTTCAAGATTCTTTCCAGAAATCTCTTTATAGTGCTTGTAAACTGCTTGAAGATGTAGCTTGCTTCTTGTTGCTAATATCCTTATTACTTCATCATCCTCAACAATTGGCTTCTTTGGAGCATTCTTAATGGCATTGGAAAGTGTTTTGGCCTCTGATTTTGCAGTGTCATCTTTAACCTTTGTTCCTTCGTATCTATAGGCACTCACAAGTGCAACCAGGAGCTGTTTCCAAAAGCAATAGGTGTTATTAGTGTTATATATTTCCAATAACAAATAAGAGAGTGAGATCATATCCATATAAATAATACTAATTCATCTAAAAGCTTAGAAATCTAACATTCATAATTTATTTTGTCAAATACAATATTTACATATCATTGACTAAGTTTGGATATTTTCTATATACACTTAGTGGTAGGGTTATCAAAATGAGTCCAACCTAATATGACATCCCATTTGGCCTGTATTTTAGCATGGATTGAGCTGTAATAGAACAAGCTAAAAATCAAGATAATTTCTTTTAGGCGCCAATATTTCTCAAAACACTGATTTATTACATGCAAAAAAAAAATGGTGCTTTTTACGCATCTGAATTGTGTAATCCGGACAAATCAAGAGTTTTGAGAAATGTGGGGTGGGACAAAAAGCCACCAAAAATCAATTTCTAGTCTAGTCCGATTAACCCAAAAATTAATGTAGGTCGGGCAGTTCCGTTTGCTTCGAGGTGGCCTATATTTTAAAAAAATTACCCAATTTTTTTTTCTTTTGTAAAATTCGAAGGAAAAAAATGAAGCGTCTTTAATAGGAACACAACTGCAATTGAAGCCGCAAAATCAAACACTACAGCGTGACCACGACCATAATTTAAAACCATGAGATTAGATATATTAAAAGAAAAACATAAAACTTTATTGGCTATATATAGTACAATTTGATCTATGTACCTTTCTATCATTGCCATGGATGTGAGATGCAACATCTTCTTCAATGGAATGGTCAAAGAGAGAATGGTATGCCTTCCTAGCTCCCAATAGTTCCTCTGAAGATCTTGTGCATGCAATCTCAATCAATACACCATATGAAATTGATCCTTTCTTTAGGGCCTCTTTTGCTAAACGAGCATCTCTTTCCCAAGGGTGCATGCTCCAAAGCACCACTGCATTCTGATTTGTTTTACATAAAAAAAGTCAACACACAAGGGACCACACAACAAAATATAATTTTCCAAATTGTGATCGTTTTGTTATTCTATTATAGTTGAATTTTCTTTTTAATTATAATAACTTAACATTAGTTAACAAAGCCTGTCATATTGCAATACATTTTATCTTATTGTCTTCTAAATAAGATCATGAAGTCACAAGTATTAATTATGTTAACAAGCAACAATAATAGTTAAAAACATTTTTTTAAGGGAATTATACTTGTTAAAAACATGTAACGTACTCTTGCAATTTAATTATTGTTTGATTGTCCCGTAAGTTTAGCTCATTTGGTAAGGATAATGCATTATTTATGCAGACACTCCACTTATTCACCTTTAAAGTGAGTTTCTCTGGCCGCTAGACTACTTAGCAATAAAAAATTATTGTTTGATTGACTTTGAATAAAACTAGGTTAGATAAGTAAATGATCCCCTAAATATACAAACATTCGATTTTAGTCCTTCTAAAATATTCTTTAGGTTTTTGGTCCCTCTAAAATTTTTCATCCATGAAATTAGCCTCTACTTTTTAGTCAACTCATGTCTAACCTTCATATTTTTTAATGAAATTTTTCAAAAATGGGTAGAATATTATAAAAATCTCTCCAAAAAAAATTATAATTTTTTAACAAAACATGAATTAAATATGAATTTTTATGTTTTTTATGCTAAAAAATTCATATTAAATTCATATTTTGTTAAGAAATTTTTTTTTTTTTTTTTG
>Ga0228711_1012453_pt1 | contig 10399 bp, 6 predicted proteins | sample MedpolnodulmetaG_2_FD_177996 | JGI IMG/M metagenome (GOLD analysis project Ga0228711, IMG submission 177996) | Root nodule microbial communities from Medicago polymorpha collected in Santa Monica, California, United States - brown nodules | ecosystem: Host-associated > Plants > Roots > Nodule...
AATTTTATACTCTAAATTATCAAATCAATAGCAAAATATTTAAATTTAATTATCATTGACATTTAAATTATAAAGAAATGAATTAATTTTTCTTAATGATGGTTCAAAATTAATATATATCATAAAATTATGTATTTATGTTAAAATAGATTAAAATGTAGTGCATATTTAATTATTAAGGGAGGGGGTTTTAATTCAAGCATCTTATAAGGGATGGAAGTATAAATTTTATTTTTCAAGGGAGGAAAGTGTATATTTTAACATAAAAGGGGAGGAGACTGTAATTCAAGCATCTTTGAGGGGAGGGGAGTGTAATTTACTCAATAAAATTCTTTATTCTTAAATTTTGTTGGACTACTTATATAAATTTTAGGGTAAAAGTAAAAATATAAATGAAAAGTAATATGAAATGTGAATTCTAAAAGATTTCAGGAAATACTCTTTTCTAGCTAGTTCTTTGAAATTAAACCAAAATGTCCTTCACAACTCGTGTTTTTGCATCACTCATCTTATTGATATTCCTTTACCCACACGACGTCCAAACGGAAAAAGAACAAAATTCCAAATGAATTGGCAACAAAATTAGACAATTGGCCAAAACTCATGACGTTCATAATTATGGCAAAAGATGTATACGTAATTGTCTAAAGGTGGGATAATAAAGTTGACTCGATGACGAATATGGCCAATAATATATATGACGTGAATAGTTGATGCTTAGCTTAAGCAAAGGAATAATTGGATGTTATATGGTGGCTACATGTTGGCTTCATGGAGATTGGAGATATTCATAAACCATCACACGAAATAGATAAGGATATATAGCATGGGCTAAATTAAACAATAATTTATTTATTTATTTGTATGTGCATGCATGATTTAATGATTAAAGTCTAAAGTGTATTGCGTTACGTATATATGATCACCTTGTAAACATATGGTTGGTTCACTTGTTAGCTGTTAAGCCCTCCCATCTATATTAGAGCATTAATCAAAATTTTATTTTCTAACCTATAAAAAATGATTTATATTTCTAATCAAAAGATTTTAAGAGTTTATTATATAGAAAAAAGATTTTAAGAATTTGATCATATATATACATGCAACGAGAAATGACAAAAAATGGTTGATCCTTACGAAAAAGTTTCCCAAGGATAAGATTTAAAATATATATTTCGTCATGTCCTTTTTTTCCCATACATATATGACCATTTATTCAATATATTTAATTATATAATGGAGATGACAAGAATGTATAATTTCCACTTTGGCCAATGAAATAGACTTTCTAGATGAAGCAAACTAGAAATAGAGGATAATAATAAATTAGGTTGGGTTGTATAACAAAAAAGCTTGAATATATGTACACAAATTCTATCTCCATTAATTCTAATGTCAGGATTAGGTGGGTACAATTATATTGAACATATTTGTATTGAGCATTTCTCATTCACAATTTAGAATCAGCATATATATAACTATATAAACTATTAAAATCAAGTAGTACACGGCAACAGCACATAGAGCTTCTTAATCATTATCCAACAAGACATTATCCAACATCTTAATCATAACAATCCTACGAACTTCTTTCACACATAGTTAATAGTCAAGGAAAAAAAGAGAGGAAATCTCATTCAATCATGGATCATTTCTAATTGACTTGTGTAGACTCAAGTTGACTATAGGTTATTTAATATCTCATATATCTAACCAATCAAACCACATAGTTGGAAGTCATTTGTAGTGTAAATAAGATGTTGAGATTGGAAAAGTCAAACCATCCATTAGCACTATATGCAAAATATATTTCATATAGCCCTCACACTTACAAGGCTTTTCAACAAACGCTATGAATACTAATAAACTTAAAATAACAACACTAAACAAGGAGCAAAATAGAGAAGGCAGAAAAGGACTAGTGAAACACATAAATGTTAGATCTCAAACCATGAAGCAGTAAAGAGACCAATCCACACAGATGGCAATGTGGTTCCAAAGGAAGGCCCTCGAAGCCTATATCTACAAATGGAGGAGCAACCATGAGAGTAGAAGGCATGGGCGTGCCTAAATCCATATTAGTGTCACAATTTTTTTGAATTTTCACAATAATTCGGGTACATGGACCAACTTGGGAGTGTAATATAAGGAAGAAGTAATAATTCTCACATCTAAGTCACATTTAGGGGGAAAAACACAATTTTTTTTTGGAAAAAATTACGCATTTCGTCCCTTAACTTAATTTTAAGTAACACTTTTGTCTTTTATCTTTTTTTTTTCTTTTTCGATTTAGTTCTTTATGTTATAAAATGACAATATCTTTTCATTTTTAATGAGATTTTTTTCAATGTACGTAATTTGAGTTTTTTGGTTTCTACGATGAATATTTGGGTTTGTTTATGAGTTTGATGAGTTTTTTTTTTAGAGTTATTGATTATTTTTTTGATAAAAAAAATAACTTTAGTGACATTTTATAACATAAATGACTAAATCGAGACAAAAAAAGATAAATGACAAAAGTTTTACCTAAAATTAAGTTAATGGACGAATTGTGTAAAAAAAAATTCTTTAAATGTATACTTCCAAACAAATGAAGAAAAAATTTGTTTCTTCTTTTTATCAGATGTTTTATTCCTTCTAAATATGTACTTTCAAAATCATGTATGGTTTATTGGAAATATATTGTGATTAAAGTTGTTCCCTGAAATGAGTATGTTAACAAGAAAACAGGTGTGCATTATGGAGCTCATGAAATATGTTGTGACCTTGTGGGTCAGTTTAGAAAATGATGTAATATAACGAAAATTGCTCTTCTTCTGTATCAGGTTTAGCTCACTCCTAATCAAACTACCTAAAATATTCATGCGTGAGTTAACTCACGTAGGTGTATTACCAGCGTGACTTAAGTCACGTTTGGTACATGACTTAATTCAATGTCAACGTCAACGTGAGTTAACTCACGTTGGGTTCTGTTATAAAAACATAACAGCATATGAATTTTCAAAACTCCATTGTTGCGGTTTTGATCTCCATTGTTGCGATTTTCTCTAAGCTTAAGTCATTCAACGCCAATTACAATCCCAAAATAAAGTACGTGTTTATTATCCCATTACATTAACTTTTTTTGATTGAATTGTTAGATTTTTTTGGATAAATTGTCACATAGTTAGGTTTTTTTTATTTATGATTTTATGATGTTAGATGTTTATGATTTGATTGAATTGTTAGATGTTGATTAGAGTAGAATTGATTGAATTGTTAGGAATTGATTGAAATTGTTAGGAATCTTTGGTAAATTTTTAGGATTAGAGAATGTTGACCATTAATTTTTGCACTGTGTAGATATGTTTCATAATCAGAGTGATGTTCAATTGAAAAGGGAGGGTGAGAAGAAGAAAGCAGAATCGACTGTGACATGACACATAATCGAATGTGATGGTTCCGAACATAAAAAACAATTCGAACTCTTTACGGAACCATCAGATTCGATTTCGTGCCATGTCACAATCGATTTTGCTTTCTTCTTCTCACCCTCCTTTTTCAATTGAACATCACCCTGATTCCGAGGCATATCTACACAATGCAAAAATCAATGGTCTAACCTACTCTAATCCTAAAAATTCTACCACAAATTCCTAACAATTTCAAACAATTCATAGCAATTTGGCGCAGTACGGAAGCGTAGGCTAGCAAGCGCTAAACCTAGATAGAAAAGAACAAGTTTGCAAGCGACAAACTTGTGAAAATAGGGTTCCGGAATCCACCAGAAATTGAGAAAATTCTCCAAAATATTATTAATTGAATAAAAGTTATCTCTTAGGTTACAACTGCTAATCTTAAATAGGAAAATAACAAACCCTAATGGGCCAAAAATAACAAACTGAAAACAAAATAGAAAGTTCTAGAAAATTAGGCTGAAATAATAAATATTACTAAATTACTAATAAAACCCCCTGCATCAGTCTCATTCATCTCTAAAGAACTCGATCCTGAGTTCTCATTTTGATAAAGAGCTTCCCATGTAGGGGCGGATTCAGGTGTAGCTGAGGGTGTGCATCTGCACACCCTAGAATTTTGCTATTTGATATTTCTTATTGTATTGCTATTTGCACACCCTGGGTTTTTGCTTTGCACCTCACATCCAAGAGTGAGCAAGACTGACGCATATGAGATATATTGGCGTACTTAGAAATATCATTCCAGTCATTTTTTACTTTTATTGATGTTAAATGTTGTTAATTATCTCATAAGTGGACTTTTAATGCTAATCTTTAATTTGGTAGACTTTTGTTTTTCCATAAAAGCCAAAAGCGCAAAACATGGGTATAGAACTAATCTCTAAGGCTAATACTACATCAATTACTCATCCACTGCATTTGATTATTTTTAGAGAACAAATGCATTTGATATTACATGCAAATAAAATGTAAACTAGTAAAACCAAAATCTTTCAACTCTGTAATTCTTGGTCATATTTTTATTCTTTTGATTTTAAACCATATGATTACGACTAATTGTATATAATGTAAATGATACTCTTTTGAATTCATAGTGATAAATGCTTTTTTATTTGACAAGTCCTAGTGATAAAATACTTGAATTATATGAATGTGTAAAATCATGTTACATTATCGACGCATGTTAATTAAATCTAAGAAAAATTACTAGATCGAAATTTGGTAACACACATATATATATATATATATATATATATATATATATATTATATAACTTAAATAATGAAGTTAAAAAATTTGCACCCCCTGACTCCGGATCCTGGATACGCCACTGTTTCCATGCATGTTGACTCCTCTAATGAACAAGAGACTACAACCCTCCTGGATCCATTGAAGAAATGTAGTAGCATGCCGAATACTTTCTAGATCCATCATTTTATCCAAAGGAAGACCATGTAATAGTATGCTTCCAAAAGACATATTAACATCCTCCTCATGGAATGAATGATTTATGGAATATGGTGTTGGAATTAGCATAGACGCCAGCATTGCTTGGCCATAATAATTTCTCTCACATAAGTTTTTGAAAACATTATCATTGTCAATTTTCATCCGGTTTCTGTTACCAAATAATACTATGTCTCCAAGACCATAAGTGAGATAATCATGGGACTTCATTACTAGCCTTATAAACCAAGATGTCAATTCCAGTACTGCCACATTAGTTGGGGCATAAGTAAGTGTTCTGCATCTTCTTTTGAGAAGGGCAAACAATAATGAAGTAGCCGTTTTAGTTTTCCCTGTCCCTGGAGGTCCCCAAATCAATTTCACTGTATTCTTATGAGAACATTCTCTTGCAGCTATACAACTTAACACACCCTCTTCCTGAGCACCATTCAAATCAAATGAACGGATGACAGCACCAAGTTTTACTGTATCAATAGAATGTCTTTCACTCCCACTTGTAAAACGCAATTTTCCAGGTAGTGTACAACAACTACCATCATCTAATCCAATGAATACAAAAGAAGTAACCAAATAAGTATGAGACACTAAATATTCTAATCTTGTAATATCACCAACAATGAGTGCCAAGTGTGTGAAAGCTACATGTATCACTTTCTTAATCCCACCCATTTGTTGGATTGTAGACAAACAAACCAATAGAAGAACACAAAGTAACAAAGTAACACCATAAGAATACACATATGTCCCTTCAGAAACAATACCATATTCACCTTCACCTATTAAGTTATCCTTTGAAAAACCATTTGTTGCAAGCTGTATTTCAGAATAGGTGAACCTGTTTGACTCCTTGATAGATAACTCTGGCCTTATTCCATAACCAACACATAGAATGAGTGCACCTGAAGATTTTGGTAAAAACACCCATTGATTTTGCTGTTGTCCAATTCCAACTTCTTTGAATATGTTTCGGCATAACGGATTGCAATCATAGTTTGCATAAACTTCAACAATGAATGTTGGTCGTCTGCAGAAATTTATTATCCCTTCAACTGCTACTTCTTGAAGCTGAATTGTGCTTCGAAAGTTTGCAACTCTTATTAGTACATGTCCAAAGAATGCTTCTAATTAGAAACGAAGAAGCCTTCTGAGAAAGTGATAGGCATTCAAAACTGTGCTGCAAATCATAGACAAGACAAATGAACTAGACCAAGTTCCATAGTAAATCAAATGATGAAACAAATCATATTGGACCATCCTCAAAAGTTTAGGGTGATTCCCTATCTTATCACCACTCAATTCAGTAGTTGAATTAATCAAAACCAAAGCAAAAATCTGAACATCTTCATCAATTTTCCCACCATTTCCATATGAACCTATCAAAAAATTGAGCGTGAAAACATCTGGTTGGCAGTTTTCATTTTCTATCATATCTGTCAATGAATTCTCCATCTGCTCAAACATTCCAGCCTTGCCATATCCGTTGATGATGGAATTATATGTCACACTATTACATTCAATGCCTGAATATGACATATCCACAAGAACGCGTTCAATTAAATCAAATCGACGAAACTTTGCATAGCAACTTATAAGAACAGAATATGTATATACATCTGGTTTGCAATCAACAACTGATTTCATATCTTCAATAGTAGAAAATGTGTGACAAAAGACACCACTTTGACCATAAGCACTTACAAGAGCAGTGAAGACATTAACAGTAGGTTTAAGCACTTCAAACAACATGGTTTCATAGAGCTGATGATGCAGTCGGCAATGTTTATCAGGAGGAATAAGCCTGGAGTCGTGTGCAATTTTTGTCTTGTAACCTCTATATTTTCATACACTGGCAATGACACCACCTTGCGCTCAACTCGATTTCGCCTGGTGCCGTCGTTGACGATATCTCCTTGCAGAGGATTAGCATAAAATGGGAGAAGAAACACATGACTATTAACAATTGCATCTCGGGCTGCAAATTTCATTTTATCAACAAGGTTGTTGGACTCAGAAACAGATGCCGCAATTTTGATAGCTTGCTTTGTAGCTTCAGTAACTAGCAATGGTGGCGCGAGCGGCGTTGGCGGAGAGGGAACTAAGTCCGGTGGATTTGTCCCAAAAAGTTCGAGAATTCAACAAGGTGATTCTTCTGCTGCTACTTCTTTGGTTGTGACACATTCTTTAGGGAAAAACTCTAGTTTCATTAAAGGTTGTCCATCATGAGTTGAACCGGCATTCGGTTCATCTATTTGTTGAGACATTCTTTGTTGAAGCTGTATAGGAGAGACTGATTGTTTCTGCATCAGACCCTTAAAAGCTTTTGCTTCAATTAACATATTAGCAGAATTGGGAATTATACCATCCCAATCACAGTCTAAACTTTCACCCTTTCCATCGATCTGACTTGTTCCTTGAAGATGCAACTCAGCCTCAACTGAATCTGTTATATAACTTTTCCGAGCATATGCATCATCCGATACAGCTTCACCAGACAATTCCAAAAGTGTGTTATCCTCATCACCACAAAGTATAGGATCATAACCAGGACTACCACAATTATCTGATGCCAAGCAATGATGATTAGGTATCAAATTTTCTTGATCTGTTAGTTTCAAATGCTCTTGTTCCTCTCTTTTGTCATCCACTTCAGCCAGAACACAGTCACTAGCCTCATGATGCAAATCTACACCAACATTGCTTCCCATTATTTTGCAAGGAGCAACCAATTACATCGTTCTCAGTTTGACGAGCATATGATTCATTTTGTGTTGTCTCCATTGATAACAAGTATGTTGAATTATGAAAATTGGCTTCATTAATGACATGATCCGCCTCTTTAATATATCCACCCTTCACCAGCGGTTGATACATCCGTGGCGACGAGAGTTGCTTCCTCTCCAATTTTTCAACTGAAACAAGCGGCGAGAGAGACAATCTACCGCGAGAGTTAAATCTTTTATGCATCAACTGTTTTATCCTTCTCCAAGTTCGAATAGGGTTTTTTCTTTGTCTATGTCTCTGAACAACGAGTTTATCCCACCAAACAGATGTGGTACTTTTCAGTTTGTTCGTAACCATCTTAACCTGCTTGCTTTCCGCGACGTCCATGACGTCGAAAAATCTGTCAACATCAATCTCCCAATCCAAAAATTCTTCTACACCCATCGTTCAGTAAAACAATGGAATATCAGCCTTTTCGCGGTAATCATGGTGATTCCAACATCCATCACCATCAATAGTCTGATTGTTATTACGAACCCTAATAACCGGAATTGGTTCTCCTCTCATGTTTAGATTCTTTATGTTGTTTTTGTTGTTGGTGGTGATGTTATTCAGGTTAGTTGTTAACATCGCCATTTGTGCAGCCAAAGCATTAAGTGTCGGGGTAAGACCCGCGACAACCTCTGCTTTCGTCACCGGTTGATCTCCATGGCTGCTCACGTTAGGAAAAGAACAGGAGAAACCTGCTCTGATACGGAAGCGTAGGCTAGCAAGCGCTAAACCTAGATAGAAAAGAAAAAGTTTGCAAGCGAAAATAGGGTTCCGAAATCCACCAGAAATTAAGAAAATTCTCTAAAATATTATTAATTGAATAAAAGTTATCTCTTAGGCTACAACTGCTAATCTTAAATAGGGAAATAACAAACCCTAATGGGCCAAAAATAACAAACTGAAAACAAAATAGAAAGTTCTAGAAAATTAGATTGAAATAATAAATACTACTAAATTACTAATAAAACTCTCCTGCATCACAATTCCTAACAATTTCTACCACAACTCAATCAAAAAAACTAAATATGTGACAATTTATTCAAAAAATCTAACAATTCAATCAAAAAAGTCAATGCAATAGGATAATAAACACTTACTTAATTTTGAGATTATAATTGGTGTTGAATGACTTAAGCTTGGAGAAAATTCCAACAATGGAGTTCAAAACCGCAACAATGGAGTTTTGGAAATTCTGATGGTGTTGTTATGTTTTTATAACAGAACCCAACGTGAGTTAACTCATGTTGACTTAAGTCATATGCCGAAAGTGACTTAAGTCACGCCGGGAATACACATACATGAGTTAACTCACGCATAAGTATTTTGGGTAGTTCGGTTGAGAGTGAGCGAAACTTGATGGGAGAAAAGCAATTTCCATATTTTTAGATTAGGGTGTGATCTGACCCAAAGCTTATGGAACGGGACAAATTAGTGGAACAAATTGAGTTGTGTACACACTTCTAAGTGCTAATCTTTTTTTTTTAAGGATTCCAAGTGCTAATCAAGAGATTCATGAAAAGCGCATAGTGAGATGCAAACAATTGTATTTGTATTTCAGGGAGGAAAAACAACTAATAAAAAATTAGAGGAAAAAAATACAGAAGTTATTAACTTGCAAACAATAAATATAAGCATTTGTATGTGTTTATAGCTTATAAGAATACATGAATTACCTTTCCAAAAAAAAAAATACATGAATCAAACACTTAAACCCAACCCAGTATCACAATCATAAAATTACATTTTTATCTTTTTATGAATTCATCAAAATCACACTAAACAACTATGATTTTACTAAAGATACACTTTGTAACTTAGGGGGTGTATTGAATTGAGAATTCAAGGAATTTTAAAAGACTTTTTTTATAATAAAAAAGTTTGGTGGTATTCAATCAAAACTTTTATAAAATGTAAACAAAACAACATCGTAGTGCAACGATAATTTTGTTAAATAGAGGTAGAAGTCAAACATGCAATAAAACAAATTAAACAGTTCATGTTGGAACTAAAATAACATAGAAATCATGTCCACCATATTTTCTTCCCAAGCTCATGCACCTTGCAACCATAACCAAAACAACAGCAAACCCACCAAAGAAAACAACGTACCTTGTTCCATTAACGAACCTAGATTTATATAACTACCAACTCTAATATCTGCTATGTTAGCCACCATATGTTGTCCACAAAATAACCAATGGGATGAGACAAAGAAGAAGACTACGATTCACTCTCATGTTCATGTTCATCCTCCGAGTAAAAAAAAAAAGACATTGGCCTTACTTCACGGCAAAGAGACAAATTACCAGTCGCTTTGTTACATTGACCAAGCAATTAATGTGTTTCTATTTAGGGGTATACGGAGGACGGCTTAGACCGGGTTATATCTCCATCAAACGACCCTAACGTTGGACGGACTAATTTTATAATTTCAACCCGACCCTTAGTATAAAATCTTATGAGGTACATATTCAATAAAGACGGGACCATAAAATTAAACAAAATTAATCAACAAATAAGCAATGGTTATCGCACTATAAAAACATAATTATCAGTGGCGGAGTTCTTCATGGGCAAATCAACGATTATAGGTCTATTTTGCGAGATTTTATACAATTTTGTGTCGGTTTTAGGTTTCGGTTGATTCAAATTCCTGCAAAGTGGTGTAGTGGCCCACCCAAAAATTTAAATAATTCAATTAT
>Ga0228711_1012454_pt1 | contig 10398 bp, 5 predicted proteins | sample MedpolnodulmetaG_2_FD_177996 | JGI IMG/M metagenome (GOLD analysis project Ga0228711, IMG submission 177996) | Root nodule microbial communities from Medicago polymorpha collected in Santa Monica, California, United States - brown nodules | ecosystem: Host-associated > Plants > Roots > Nodule...
TGTTTACTTTTAAAAAAAAAAAAAAAAAAAGTTTTAACAAATACTAAATAGTTAGGCAGTTTAGCCTTCGCAAGATGCAGGAAAGCTAACAACAGAAAAAATACACAAAAATTTCGAAGGCCGTTTGTAGCGGAACATCCGAAAAAAATGAAATCAAAACCCCCAGCCACATTAAAACCACAACCGCCCAAAAAGGGACCCAACCTATACCATAAAAACCAAACAGCACTCCGAACAGCAGCTCATATGCACAGAAAACGAGTGGATGCAGGAAAAGCCAAACTACCTAACACCTGCCTGAACCAAACAATCTTTAGGCTATACATATGTAATTAAACCCTTTGAAGATGATTAAGACATTACAAGCTGCTTGGAAACTTGCTCCATAGTAGGGCGAGAACGCGGGCTTTCAGTCAAGCAAGCAATTGCAATCCTTATTATCGATGCCACCTTTTGAACAATGGTACATGTGGGACGAGGGAGACGTTGGTCCAATTTATCTATCAATGGCATAGGTTCAAGTGTCAGGTGCATAACACTTTGCGAAGGTTGCTGCCACAAAGAAGTTACAACATCTCCAGGGTGTTTACCAAAAAGTATTTCCAAGGTTAATATCCCAAAACTATACACATCACATTTCTCATTTACTTCCATTGTGTATGCAAGTTCTGTGAAAAAAATTAAAAAAAGGTTATAATGTGAGAAATACGATTCTGTAAAAAAGAATCTATAAATATGATATGTAGATTACATAGTTGTGAAATAATTACATTTTACATGTAACTACTAAAGATGAACTACAAAATATTATAACCTTAATTAATATAAAAGAAAAGGAATTGACCTGGAGCAGCATATCCAAAGGTTCCTGCAAAAGAAGTCATATTGGATGAATTGGGATTTAGAAACTTAGATGTTCCAAAGTCTGAGACATGAGCTACATATTCCAAATCCAAAATAACATTCTTGCTGGAAATATCACGATGAACAATAGGAGGTGAGCAGTCATGATGTAGATAGCATAAAGCATTAGCTATATCTACAATGACATTCACTCTTTTATTCCAATCAAATTCTTCAGTTTGTTCATTGTCCTTCAAAACATTGTCCACGCTGCCCTTCTCCAAGAATTCATAAACCAAAAATGAGTGTAGTCGATGTGAACAAAAGCCGTATAACTTCACAATGTTGCGATGTCGAATTTCTGTCAAAGCATGGATCTCATTTGTGAAAGCTTTCAGATTAGACATTTCTTCATTTTGTAATGAGTGAAGTTTCTTCACAGCTACAACCTGTCCTGTAGGCAACTCTGCTTTGTAAACACTTCCATGTCCTCCAACACCAATTAGATGCTTGTTGTCAAACTCTTCTGTGGCTTCGATAATGTTCTCATACACCATTTTTCCATCAAAGCTCCATATTGTAAATAAATTTTCAGTTTGAAATTCTTCTGCAGGCTTGCATTCTTTTGTGCTTGATGTTCGACAAAAAAGGTATGAAATCCCATAAACAAAAAATGCTAACAATAAAGGGCCTAGAGTAAGGGATAAAATTAGCACCAAAATTTTGGTAGTCTTATGACTATGAAAGTTGCCACCTGATGTTGAGCAAGGATCTAAGCCAGAGACATTTCCACACAAGCCTTTGTTATTTTTCAGTGCTTCAATTGGAGCTTTTTGGAAGGCAGGAATGTTTGGAACTGGACCCTCAAATCGGTTGTATGCTATATCAACAATTGTCAAGCTTAACATGTCACCATAACTTAAGGGAATAATACCAGCAAGATTATTATGTGAGAGATTCAATATTTCTAAGGAATTTAATTGTCCAAGCATCGCTGGTATGGTTCCATTCAAAAAATTCCCACTAAGATCAAGATTTTCAATAACTTTTAATTGGCTAAACTCAACAGGAATATTTCCTTCAAACTTATTTTGGCTCAAATTCAACTGCAATAACATTGACAACCCTCCAAATTGTTCAGGGATGAAGCCACTTAAATTGTTTGTTGCTAGTTCCAATGCTTGTAGTTTTTGAAGTGATGCAATTTGTACATGGACTTCTCCGGAAAGATGATTGTTACTTAACGAGAGTTTGATCAACAAAGATAAGTTTTTAAGCTCCTTTGGAATTTTTCCTGTAAGATGGTTTGAAGACAAGTTAAGCTCCTGTAAATTTGTTGCTCTACATAGCTCTGGTGGTATGCTTCCTGTTAAATTATTATTTGAGATTTTAAGGCTTGTGAGATTCTTGCAATTTCCCCAGTTAGGAGAAAGATGGCCATACAAATTATTATCACTCAGTTCCATGTAATCCAAAGTTGGATACACACCAAAGCTTTCTGTTATATTTCCAGTCAGTTGGTTTTGTTCAAGCCGCACTCTCTTAAGACTTGAGCAATTCTTCAAACTCTCTGGAACTAGGCCTGTGAACTGGTTAAGTGCAGCAGTGAAGTGGTTCAACTTCCCACCGACACAGATATTGTGAGGTAGATGACCAACAAAATTATTATCATATAAATCGAGTACTTCCAAATCAGTAAGCCTATTCATTTTTGTTGGAATATTCCCAGTGAGAGAATTTGAGAAAAGAGATAATGTATTGAGCTTTGTCATATTTCCGATTATGGAAGGAATTGGTCCAGAGAGTTTATTTTGTGAAAAATGAATCATATTTAAATGGATCAAGTTACCAATGGAAGGTGGAATTTGTCCAGTGAGAGAATTTGAGAAAAGAATAAAGATAGTGACATTTGTGATGTTTCCGATAGTGGAAGGAATCGGTCCAGAGAGGTAATTGTTTGAAAGGTCAATATTATCTAAATTGATCAAGTTACCAATGGAAGGTGGGATTGGTCCAAAAAGATAGTTACCACTAAGGTGAATATTTTTTAAATTAACCAAATTACCAATGAAAGATGGGATGGGTCCATAGAGGTGATTGGATGAGAGGTCAAGAGTATATAAATTGATCAGGTTACGAATGGAAGGCGAGATTGGTCCAGAAAGGTCATTAGTACCAAAGTAAATATATTGTAAATTGACCAAGTTACCAATGGAAGATGGGATGATTCCAGAGAGAAGATTGCTTGAAAGGTCAATATTATCTAAATTGGTTAAATTGCCAATTGAAGGTATGATTGGTCCAGAGAGGTAATTACCACCAAGGTAAATATGTTTTAAGTTGACCAAGTTACCAATGGAAGATGGGATGGGTCCAGAGAGGTGATTGTTTGAAAGGTCCATAGCATCTAAATTGACTAAGTTACCTATGGAAGATGGGATTGGTCCAGAGAAGTTATTATAATCAAAGTAGATATTTTTTAAATTGACCAAGTTACCAATGGAGGAATGGATGAGTCCAAATAAGTAATTGTTTGAAAGGTCAATAATATCTAAATTGATCAAGTTACCAATGGAAGGTGGAATTGGTCTATAGAGGTAATTATGGCCAAAGTAAATATAATGTAAATTGACCAAGTTACCAATTGAAGATGGAATAGGCCCAGAGAGGTGATTGTTTGAAAGGTCAATAGTGTCCAAATTAGTCAAGTTACATATGGAAGGTGGGATTGGTCCTGAGAGGTTGTTACCACCGATGTAAATGTATTGTAAATTGACCAAGTTACCAATGGAAGATGGAATGTTTCCATAGAGATAGTTATTAGACAAATCAAGTTGAATTATTTGTTTAAGAAATCCTATTTCTTGAGGAACAGAGCCAGAAAGATTATTATATTCAAGATATAGTTGCTTGAGGTTGACCAAATTCCCAATTTCACGTGGAATGTGGCCAAAAAGTTGGTTGTGGTGTAATTGGAGATATGATATATTGACCAACTTTCCTATAGAAGGAGTGATAGACCCAATGAAAGAATTGTAACTGAGATCAAGATAGGATAGTTTGGACAAATTACCAATGGTATTGGGAATGGTACCAGAGAGTTCATTTAGGGACAAATCAAGAGTGTCTATATTTGACATCACCCCGATATGGTGTGGAACAGCTCCATAGAAGGAGTTGTTTTTTAAAACTAAGGTGTGGATTTTTGGAAGTGATGATAAATTGAGACTTTGAAGCGTACCTTTTAGTCCAATATTGGTGAGATTTACCTTGTTGATGGATTTTGATTCATAATCACACGTGATTCCTTCCCAACTACTACAAGGATTGTTACGAATCCATGAAGAGAGTAATGCCTTGCTTTGGTTGTCAAAGCTTGCTTTCCACTTCAACAGACCATCTGCCTCACTGCCTTTGATTTTTGTTGCAGCATGAGATGATGTGGCCATAACAAACACATGGAAAAACAAAAGAAGACACGACATTTGCAAAAGCTTCATCTTCTGAAGCATTTTGGAAATTTGAACACAATGAAATGAAAGTATAGTCAACCACTGATGTTTTATAATTGAACAAAAAGACTTATTATGATATTGCATGCATTATAATGGGAGATGTTGGTGATATTTATACACATAATATGGTAATAAACACTTGATATTCCCTTCGTAATAATGAAGACTCGACTTAATTCAAGTCATTCGCTTTTGTCTTTTATCTTTCATTACTCTATTTAAGTGATTCATTATTTAGAACCACAAATATTAAAAGTCGTTCATTATTAATCTTATAAGTTTTCTCAATAATCCAATTTCTCCACCATTTGTATATTTGTCATTATGCTCGTAATACGTCTTAATTTGTATCCACTCATTTATTTTTTAAAACAATTTGATTTGCTACGGTATGGGTGATTTGGAAGGAAAGGAATTACTGTATATTCAAAAACACAGCCGCCACTTCCAGTGCTCTTATTGAAAAAATCAAGCTCAGTTCGTTCTTGTGGTTGAAATCTAAGCATGCCTCTTTTTGTTATAGTTATACTGATTGGTGGAAACACCCGCTTCAGTGTATGGGTTTACAGGTGTAATTTATTTTCAGTTTTTGTTTGCTGCTGTTCCTTTAGAGGCAGCTTGACTATGTAAATATTTTTCCGGTGGTTCTCCTTTAACACACCTTGTGCAGGCCGAATCACTGAGGCTTTAATCATATATCATTTTGATTTGTCAAAAAAACAAAAAAAATTTGTATACACTAAGTGACAATATATATATATATATATATATATATTTATTTTTTTTTATTTTTTTTTATTTTTTTTGAAATTTCTAAGTGACAATATATTGGCTTTAAAGATTCATACATATTCCAATGAAAAATGGCAAATGCCGTGAGAGCAGAGTAGGAGTAGATGGCGATTGCATTAGCGTTCTTTTTGGGCTAGAATTTCCAGCTCCCCTCCAAAGGAAGGGTAGAGTCATTGAGCTGGACTGAGGTTGATTTTAAATATTTTTTTTTGTTTAATTTAGTATTTAATATCTAATCATATAATGTTCTATTTTTTATTTGATTATTTTTAAGTGAATTTAAATTTTGTTTTAATTTTTGTCCTACTAATTATCAAATTCGTGAAAATAATACCTCTTTTAAAATCAAACTTTTTGTCCCTTTTATCATTATATTTATTGTAATTTTGGTCTCAATTTTGAATTTTGGCCTAGAAATTTGAGAAATTTGGCAATAGAAAAGGCGATTTTCACCAAAAAATAATTGCTTCCACCTATTATGCCTTTGACTTGCATCCAGGGACTAAAATCGATCAAATGGAGATCTTCCCGAAATTTTCTCTTGAACCAAAAGAATCTTCATTGTAGAATATGGGTTTTCTTGTTTTTTCACTGTAGGAGCATCTGAGCCGTACACAAACTATCCTCAAGCGAAGAAACTCTCAAAGGATAATTTTTTTTACCCTATCCGTCTCTTTATTCCTGTCAAAAAATTCTTTTTTACTATGGTTTTTTTCTTGCAATAATGGAACTTCTTTTAGTATTATATTATTAACTCTAGAATATTGTAATTATATTTCAGATGATAAAAGACTATAGAAGAAAGTTGATATTTTTTAAATGAAAAATGTTATTAATTAATTGTAAGATTAATATATATTTCTTCATTCAGGTTTAAACCTAAGACTTGAAATCAATTATTCTTTAGTTCAAATCAAGAGCTAATCAACTACTAAAATAAATTTAATATATTGAAGTACGGATTAAGACTTTCAATTCTCCATTTTCAGCACTTGTGAATTCGTAGTTAGGCTCTTTAGGAGAAAATGATATTTGTGTGGATATAACAGTAGGTCTTATTTTGTATATATTAAGACAAAGACAATATGTGGCTTTAAACTTCCAACATGAGTGAAGAAGACCCTTACATAATTCCAATGGTAAATGCCGTGTGAGCAGGAGTACGGGTCGGATTGGTGATTGGTGAGAGGTAGTATAACCAAAACTATACATATTTGTCATAATTTGTATCAGTAAGTGACAATGGAAATTGGCAAATTGCCGTTAGAACAGGAGTAGGGGTAGGATTGATTAGGATGTTAGTCGTGATTACATTAGCGTCTGTTTTGGGAGGGATATATAGTCATTAGGGTATGAGGTTAATTTTCTTTAGGGGAGGTATGAGGTCAATTTTAAATATTAACTCATTTGGATTGGTTGACTGGTGTTAGCTTGGGATCTAGAAAGATACTTTTTCTCAACGTCTCAACTTCAATTAGGGATGTTCGTGGTGCGGTTTTGATCTCAACTTCAATTAGGGATGTTCGTGGTGCGGTTTTGATCAGTTTTGAGTTAAAAAGTCATCTGATCCAAAATAAAAATTAGAAGTGGTTCGGTTTGATATGGATGGTTATTCTAAAAAGAAAAAAAAATGATTCGATTCAAATATATGCGATTTAATTTGGATCGATTTTTGGACATCAAAAAATGTAATATGTAATTTTTTTATTAATATTAGTATTATACATATATGGTAAAATAATAGGTTAGATGCAAAATAAAACACAAATATATATAAAAATTTTAACATGATAGAATGAAAATGATGAATTATATTAAATATATATAAAGATAACTACCTCAAAAAAAAAAAAAAAAACTTCTTTAAGCTCTTTTGGGTTGAATTTTTCTTTCCAAAAATTCTCTCGATTTTGAATACAAATAACACACATAATAAATATATAAGAATAATATTAAATATTAGAATAAAAGTGTAACAAACACAAATGTCGAATTTTTTCATTATCCTTTAAAAAGTGTAACAAACTAGATGAGTGTATCTATATTTACTTTTTTATCATCCCAATTATACCCTTAAACAACAACTTTCTCTATAATAAAGATTATTGTTGGTGTCATTAAAAGAATTAGAATTTAGATTATATTTTTTGTTATATTGTTGGTTTCATTGAAATATATAATCATGGTTAGTTTGATCTATTATAATTTGAAAGGAAAAAACATTTATATTTTTACTTTTAATCAAAATTATAATTTTATAAAAAAATAGCGTTCATAATTTTCAAACGTTAACGCAATAAAAAGAGCATAAAGATGGGCACGTGAGTGCCCGTCTTTTCGCTAGTATAAAAAAAAAAAAATATATTAATGCATATATAATACTAATAAAAGAATAACTATGTAATAAATTTAACTTTTTGCAGTTCGGTTCAGTTTGGTTAGGTTTTAAAAAAATGATCTGAAATCAGATACGATTATAGCAGTTTTTACAAAACAACAGCCAAACGAATCTAAAAATATTTAGTTTTTTTGCGATTTTCCATTTTTTTGGATCGATTTACGTTTTTATTTTGGATTGGTTTACGTTTGAACACCCCTAACTTCATTTATGTTCGACGCCAATATGAGTGAGTTAGTTTAACTACCTTAAAATAAAATTTATTCTTTTTATGAATATAGTATTTAATATATAATATAATGATCATTAAATATTATATTACTTTTTACACTTCATTATTTTGCATAGAATTAAATTTTGAATTAATTTTACCAAAGAGTATCATTTTTGTTTTTTAACAAATCAAAATGGAATATATTGTTCAACGAAAAGTGGTCCACCCTGCACAAGGTGTGCTAAAATGATGAATCACTCAATATATGTTACAATGACACTGCCCCTACAAAGAGATAGGCACCCACGACCAAAACAAAAATTACAAGAATTACAAGACACCCATACAAAGGAGTGGGTGTCGCCTCCAATCATGGAAACCAAAAGCAATAGGAACAAAATTCGAAGATAACCATAAAAAGGAATTAAGCTTCACTTTTTCAAGAATACTATGAGGATCGATTACCGCATTTTTTAATATGCGGTTATTTCTATCTTTCCATATTGCCCAAGCACAAGCAAGTCAAATAACCTTTAAATAAAAATGAGCAGCTCTCGGCACACCCACCAGATGAATGAACTGAATGTAATGATCCGTAATCATTCTTGGAAAAACAAAAGAGAATCCAAGCTAACGACAGATTAAGTACCAGCCACTCCCAAATAAATCACAACCAATGAAGAGATGATCCGCCGTCTCGATGTTACCACACCCTCCAACACACAAGTTATCATTAGGTTGAAGAACGTGTCGCCTCGCCAAACTAGATCTTATTGGAATTCGGTCTTTAAGAAGGCGCCTATCAAAAATAGACACTTTGGAAGGAACTAGCTTTTGCCAAACATTGTTGTCCTCACCATCAGCCATTGGTTCATCTACAGATGTTAAGAAACAATAGGTCTCACGAACCGAATAACCGTGAATGGGGTCCAGCAGCCACATCCAATGGTCCTGAATATTATCCTACAAAATAACATTATTTACCAAAGCAATGCACTCCCTCACACTATCCTCCTCCAACACCAACAATCGACGCCTCCACACCCAAGCGTTTCCTCCTTCCTCCCGACCCAATCTCGCCATCTCCTCCACCGAACACTCCTTTGCACTGATAACTCGAACAGACGACTGAACTGAAGCCTTAAAGGTGCTCCATCCAGCCAATTATTAGTCCAAAAGAAAGTATTTAAGCCATTACCTACTACCCGCCTAGATTATCATCAAACCAACTCCTCACACCCGTACCAACCCCATCCCTCACGAGGCACATCATCCGCCACCACCCAGATGCCACTAAGATCAAGATTTTCAATAACATTCAATTGGGCAAACTCAACAGGAATGTTCCCCTCAAACTTATTTTGGCTCAAATTCAACTGCAATAACCTAGACAACATACCAAGTTTCTCGAGGATGAAGCCACTGAAATTATTTGATGCAAGCTCCAATGCAGTTAGTTCGTGCAATGATGCAATTTGTACAGGAACTTCTCCAGAAAGATGATTGTTACTTAACGAGAGTTTGATCAACAAAGATAAGTTTTCTAGCTCCTTTGGAATTTTTCCCGTTAGATGGTTTGAAGACAAGTTAAGCTCCTATAAATTTGTTGCTCTGCCTAGTTCTTGTGGTATGCTTCCTGTTAAATTATTATTGGAGAATTTTAGGCTTGTGAGATTCTTGCACTTTCCCCAATTTGGAGAAAGATGACCATACAAATTATTATCATTCAAGTCCATGTAGTACAAGTTTGGATACACACCAAAACCATTAGTTATATTTCCAGTCAGTTGGTTTTAATCAAGGCTCACCCTTTTAAGGCTTAGCAATTCTTCAAACTCTCTGGAACTAAGCCAGTGAACTGGTTAAGTCCAGCAGTGAATTTTTTTAACTTCCCACCGACACAAGTATTGTGAGGTAAATGACCAACAAAATTATTATCATCTAAATGGAGTGCTTCCAAATCGGTAAGCCTATTCATTTCTGTTGGAATATTCTCAGTGAGAGAATTAAATGAAAGATGTAATTCGCTGAGTTTTGTCAAATTTCCGATAGTGGAAGGAATTGGTCCAGAGAGATTATTTTGCGAAAGGGAAATGGAATCCAAATTAATCAAATTACCTATGGAAGGTGGAATTTGTCCGGTGAGAGCATTTACGCGAAGAATTAATTTACTCAATTTTGTTAAATTTCCAATAATGGAAGGAATTGGTCCAGAGAGATGATTTCTTGAAAGGTAAATAGTATCCAAATTGATCAAGTTACCTATGGAAGGTGGAATTTGTCCGGTGAGAGCATTTACGTGAAGAATTAATTTACTCAATTTTGTTAAATTTCCAATGATGGAAGGAATTGGTCCAGAGAGATGATTTCTTGAAAGGTAAATAGTATCCAAATTGATCAAGTTACCTATGGAAGGTGGAATTTGTCCAGTGAGATGATTTCTTGAAAGGTAAATAATATCCAAATTGATCAAGTTACCTATGGAAGGTGGAATGTGTCCAGTGAGAGCATTTGAGAAAAGAGATAATTCACTTACTTTCGTTAAATTTCCAATGGTGGAAGGAATTGGTCCAGAGAGATGATTTATTGAAAGGTAAATAATATCCAAATTGATCAAGTTACCTATGGAAGGTGGA
>Ga0228711_1012455_pt1 | contig 10397 bp, 5 predicted proteins | sample MedpolnodulmetaG_2_FD_177996 | JGI IMG/M metagenome (GOLD analysis project Ga0228711, IMG submission 177996) | Root nodule microbial communities from Medicago polymorpha collected in Santa Monica, California, United States - brown nodules | ecosystem: Host-associated > Plants > Roots > Nodule...
GGGGATAGAAAAGGTGAGGATTTTTACAAAATTGACCTTACTTTTGAGTTTGAAATTTCAAAAATACTTTTGAAGTCGTATTTGTGTCTAGTTTTATGTGTTCAAAATCATATATGTTAAAAATAATTAGTGTCTTCGAAAAACAATAAACTTTTCGGTCAATAGGGCATGTTAGACCATCCTCAATGAGAGAGTCCTCATTTCACAAGACATAGTACCTCATAGCGGGTCCCAAAATATTTTAATATTAAAATGTAACAATATAAACCTTTGGAGGGACTCATTTAGTTATTTTTTTTTAGATATTAGGTTTAAGTGATTGAGTACGTATTAGGTATTATTATTAAAAAAATGATAAATGAATGATGTGCGCAAATTGAAACCATTTGGGTATCCATAATTGAATGTCTCTATTGTGGTTACTGTTAGTTTTCTCTCAATTTTAACGGCTAATATGATCCCTTAAAAAAACAGCAGTTAATATACACTATATATAAAGAAAATAACATCTTTAAGCTCTTTTAGACTGGTTTTTTCTCTTTTTAAAAATACCCTCTAATACAAAGAACACAAATAATAAATAGATAAGAATAAATTTAAAAAAATGTAAGAAACACAATATGAATATATATATGTCTGATTTTTTTTCTTTATCACTTAAAAAGTGTAACAAACTAGATGACTATATTTATACTTACTTTTTCATTATCTCAATTATACCTTTAAACAACTTTTTCTATAACAAAGATCGTTGTTGGTGTGATTAAAAAAATAATTTAGATTATATATTTTTATTATTATTTGTTGGTTTCAATGAAGTAAATAATAATGATTAGTTTGGTTTGTTACAACTTGAATGCAACATTTATATTTTTAGTTTTAATCCAAATTAAATTTTCATAAAAAAAACACCGTTAATAATTTTAAAACATTAACGTAATAAAAAGGCGTGCCCGTCTTTCTCTGGTATGATATAAATTGATTAGTAAAATATGAATAATAAACTGAAAATTGTTGTTCACACTTCTTAAAAGGCTGAAAGCACCAGTAAAAGACGCAAATGCTCTGCGGCAATTAACTACCGAAGTAAAGAACCGGCGGCAGTTAATTACCGAAGTTCCATCGACAGTTAACTGTCAATGAATAAAAAAAATACTTCATTGGCACTTAAGTGCCGAGGAGCTCAAAACTACCAAATTGCTTGATTGGTGTCAATTTATCATGTTTTCTTGTCAATTTATTCAAGACTAGTTACGAAAAGAGTATATACTATAGACAGCCGACCCGTCTGCCGCACAGGTTTTATATGCGAAAAGTCTAAAAATACAACTGCATAATGATTGAAGGTTTCAAATGTTTTGAAGACATTATCTAAAACATATTACAGACTTGAATATGAAATGTATAATATAATCAAAACACAGTCCCACGAGTTTCCACGGTCATCTGCTATTTTCACAGTGTTTTGAGCATCATCCAGAATCTGAGCGCATCTTCCCCCGTACTTCAGCAGCTGACAATCAAATTTTACATATTAGGTACAATACTTATTAATGGAAATTAAAACAACAGACACATTCATTCATGATATATACCAAAAATCCTTTGCTAGCATCATCCTCAGTTAATTTCTTGACAAAATCAATTTGGAGATTGGTGTGAGTGTGGCGATAAGAGAGTGCAGCAGCAAAGAGGGGAAGGTCATTGTTGAAATGTGGCTGAACATTTGATTTGTCAATGACAAATCGCATAGGAGGTTCAAAGGTTGGACACCTCACAGCCTTCCCAAACCTATCTTTCACAACTATGGTGAACTGGCCTGGACTAACAAAACCAAGGTCACCCACGCTCCCAATCCTATACCATAAAAATCATTGAGAGCCTTCCATTCTTTTGACAGAAACACAGATCCATTAATTTTCTCAACCAGCACTTCGAACTTGTTGTTCTTAGGGTCAATGAGGTTCACAAAACGATTGATCTTATCACCAAACTCATTTGCAAACATGTTAGGTAACATCACATCACCTTGCAGAAACACATGAACGATGATAAGTTACCAGATACAAAAAATTTAATGGAGCACTATATGTAAAAAAATAGAATGAATCTACACCTCCTCCACATCATACTTAGCTATGTAGGTACGGTATTTCAATCGAAGCTTGTTCACATCTATGTCCATGTCGCAAACAGGGTTGTTGATCAAAGGGGCTGGTGAAAAACTAAACAGACACGTAAATAACTTAAGAAAAAAATAATTTTGAATAAAAACATAGATAACTTGGTGTTGTATTGTATCCATACCAGTTAAGCAATGGAACGACAATAATGTTTCAACGTTACGATTTGACATTCAAACTTATGGTAAATTCGCAAATGAAAGAGAACATATGGATGAATGAGGAAGGTTTGTTGTGAATATATATAGTGAGGCCTATGAAATGCGTTGGAAACAGACATAGTCTGGAGAAGTGTTATCTGATAGGGTTTGCATGGGATATGGCAAAGGTCACATTTAATAGCAGCCACATGAAAACATGTATCACACTAATACCTAGTCTTACGCGGGTTTTGAGGGATATACAACAACCGATTTTTTGAAATTCAAATCAGACTTATAAGAGGAGGGAAAATAATAAGGGTTTAGTGACTAAAAGCAATTAAATGCAGTTGATTAGAGGGAAAAAGTAGGTTAAATTGTTTCTTAACCTAATAAGCATTTAGAGTAAAGGATATAGCACACATACATGTTTGTTTGACTTGTTTCTTTTCATTTTAACAAACTGACAAGCAGGCAATCAAACATTCAAGATATATTTTTACCTATTCCACCAATTCCATTGATCCGGCACTTAATATTGTCGGTCAATTTATCATGTTTTCTTGTCCTTTACTCAAAAATAAAAAATGTTTTCTTGTGCTTAGAATTTTGTTACAAGGGATAAGATTTTCAGAATTTTGTTCATGCATATCAAGTAAATTTGGTAGTTTTAAGCTCCTCGGCACTTAAGTGTCGATGGAGATTTTTTTTTTATTCATCGGTAGTTAACTGTCGACGGAACTTTAGTGGTTAACCGCCGCCGATTAAACATCGGTAGTTAACTGCCGCGGGGGCATTTATGTCTTTTACTGGTGTTTTTCAGCCTTTTAAGAAGTGTGAACAACAAATTTCTAATAAACTTAAACGTACCAACAAAAGTTAGCCCAACGTACCTGTCTACCCGATACTTGGTAGGTCGTGAAGCATTACTTCAGAATTGCATGACTATGGTGTGACCTAATACCTACATTCTTCTTATTAATAGAAAAACCAAGTTTCACACATATCAAAGATAAGATTTGTTTGGGTTTATAAAGAGTGACATTCCACGATTTTTAAGTCTGTTTTGTAAAGATAGATTAACCCAATATAAAATCTTAATATATTAGTCTAATGTTTTTGGTCGCCCACCATATACATGTTTTTGGACTCACATTCTTAACTATATAGACAAAGGCCCTCATCACTAGTAGAATAATTTAGATTAGCAACAAAAATTAGAGACGGAAAATATTTCGTCTCAAACAGAGACATTTTTGGAGTCAAGATTTTAATGTTAGAGACGAAAGTATATATTTTAAGTGTAGTTACGAAATTTAGAGACGGAATAGCTCGTCTCTAATTGATTCCAACTCTGTATCTGTGCACAATAATTTCAATTTTATGGCTACCTTATATAGGCGTTATGAATAGATTTATCATTCGCCTCCACTTTATAAGAGAAAATGTACAATAAGCAAGCATTTATGTGCCTTTTGCTTAACAAACGATTGCCCAGTCACCATATATAGTATATTTTACTTATATTTTTACTATTATAAATGATTTTTCATCTTTTGATTAATATTCTAAAGTTATAAGTAAATATTTCCCTCATTACATAAATGTTCTAGGTCCGTCCCTACATGATGTAACGAGATTTTATAAAGAATGATACAATTCATTTTATAAGCTGATTTTGTAAGGATGAGTTAGACCCAATATCAAAACTTAATATTGAGATAATAATAAAAATGCTATCATTCTAGCTATATATGATTTCCTAATCTTCTACTCTTTTTTTTCAACAGGTGAGCACTCAAAGCTTTTCCTTTTAAACACAGGTAACATCCTCTTGCTTGATGCGGGTCAACAAAACACTTGGTCTTCAAACACAGCATCAGATGCTCCATTAGAGTTGTATCTCAAAGAAGATGGTAATCTTGTATTACGTGAGCTTCAAGGAACTACCATCTTGTGGCAAAGTTATGATTTCCCAACAAATACTCTCCTTCCTAATCAACCTCTCACTAGATACACAAAACTTGTTTCTTCAAGAAGCCAGAGTAATCATTCTTCTGGCTTCTATAAGTTTTTCTTTGATGATAGCAATGTTATTCGTCTCGATTATGATGGCCCTGATGTTTCAAGCACATATTGGCCACCTTCTGTGTTACTAAGCTGGCAAGTTGGAAGATCCAATTTCAATAGTACCAGAATTGCTTTGTTGGATTCTCTTGGAAAGTTCATATCATCTGATAATTACACTTTTTCCCCTTATGATTATGGTATGTTTATGCAAAGAAAATTGACCATGGATTATGATGGTAATGTTCGACTTTATAGTCGAAAAACCTTGTCAGGAAATTGGTCTGTTTCATGGCAAGTCATATCTGACACTTGCATCATTCATGGAGTTTGTGGTGCAAATAGCACTTGCAGCTATGATCCTAAAAAGGGTAAGAAATGCTCTTGTTTGCCAGGGTATAAAGTGAAGAACCATAGTGATTTCTCTTTTGGTTGTGAACCCATCTTTGATTTTACATGCAATAGAAATGAGTCTACCTTTTTAAAATTGAATGGTTTCGAGCTCTACGGCTATGACAGATATTTTGTACAAAATAGTACCTATAAAAATTGTGAGAGTTTATGTTTACAAGATTGTAATTGTATGGGATTCCAATACTCATATGATGAGGGCCAAAATATCTTCAAATGTTATACAAAGCTACAATTGTTAAATGGGAGGCACTCACCAAGTTTTGTAGGAACAACATACTTGAGACTTCCAAAAGGTAATAACTTTTCTAAAGAAGAGTATATAAGTGTAGCAGACCGTGTTTGCTTTGTGCAGCTTCACAAAGATTATCTCATAAAACCAACAAGTCATTTGGTTTGGTTTTTTCTGTGGCTTTCAATTACAGTTGGAGGTTTGGAATCCTTTTTCTTTGTTGTGGTTTGTGGTTTTTTAATTAAGACCAAGAAAAAGTCTAGTGGAGATCAACATAATTATCATCATGCATTATTGGGATTCAGAAGATATAGTTACTCCGAGTTGAAGATAGCAACAAAGAATTTCAGTAATGAGATTGGAAGAGGTGGAGGAGGGATTGTATATAAAGGTACATTGCCAAATCAAAGACATGCAGCAATAAAGAGATTAAATGAAGCTAAACAAGGAGAAAGAGAATTTCTTGCTGAAGTAAGCATCATTGGACGGCTTAATCACATGAACCTGATTGAAATGTGGGGATATTGTGTTGAAGGTAAGCATAGACTTTTGGTATATGAGTACATGGAAAGTGGATCTTTAGCTGAAAATCTTTCATCCAAAACTAACACACTTGATTGGAGTAAAAGGTATGATATTGCTTTAGGAACAGCTAGAGTTCTAGCTTATCTACATGAAGAATGTTTGGAATGGATTTTACATTGTGATATAAAGCCTCAAAACATACTTCTTGATTCTGACTTTCAGCCCAAGTTAGCAGATTTTGGATTGTCTAAGCTGAAAACCCGAAACAGTCTTAATAATAATTCAGAATTCTCAATGATCAGAGGAACAAGAGGATATATGGCCCCTGAGTGGATTTTCAATTTACCAATAACATCTAAAGTGGATGTTTATAGTTATGGGGTTGTAGTGTTGGAGATGATAACTGGAAAGAGTCCAACAATGATGAATATAGAAGGAGTTGATGGAGAAGTGGCATACAATGGAAGGTTGATAACTTGGGTAAGAGAGAAAAAGAGGAGTAGATGTTGGGTTGAAGAAATTATGGATCCTTCAATGGGGACCAATTTTGATTTAAATAAGATGGAAGTTTTGGCTAAAGTTGCTTTGGACTGTGTAGAGGAAGACAGAGATATTAGGCCTAATATGAGTCAGGTGGTTGAGAAGCTTCAAAGCAATGAAAGAGGTATTGAGTGATAAATGATGTTGAATTATATTACTCCGTCTCTTATTTTGAGAGAACCTAGGAGGATTGATTAGCCTAAATTCTTTGAGCATTTCAAAACATTTTCTTCAGTTTGGTCATTCAACAGGCAGTTCCGAATTGCGGCGCTCTATTTTGCATGTTATATGCTTCTCGTGTATATGGGTAATTTGGAAAGAGAGGAATAACAAAATCTTCGACAATAAGGAATACACAATTCAACAACTTTTGGACAATATAAAACTACTCTCATTTTAGTGGCCAAAGGCAAAATATGTAAATCTTGCTTTAGGTTACCATAAGTGGTGGCTAAGCCCTTTCTCTTGTCTCGACATTGTTTAATTGCTTTATTTTTTTTCTTCTCTTTATGTGCTTTGGCTTGTAATTTGTTGTAACTCTAGTGTTCTATTCTGGTACGTCTTGTGCTAGGTAGAATGCTTTTTGGTAATATATAATTCATTTTTCCTTGTTCAAGAAATATTATTATATTATGTGTATTATTTTTATTGAAAAAGAAATTGTGTTTTATTCCCACAAAAAGTTGGTGAGAGATATAATATTAGGTAAAGGAAGTGATTAATTGTGTTGATTTCAATGATAAAATTAATATCATTTACTAAAACACCCTTATTAATTAAAGTTAGTGGAGTAGTTAAGTTGCATGACATTCAATAAATAAGTGTATAATAGTGAAAAAATAATAATAAATGATACATTGGTATTGTAAAGTGATAATTATTTTGAGAAAAATAAAAAATGTTAAAAGAGACAATAATTGTGAGACGACTAGTACTCCCTCCCTCTTATAATTGTCTTATTTAAGTTTTACGCGGTTATTAATGAAATGATTAATAATGTTGATTTTAATGGCAAATGTGTAACATTTACTAAAAGATTCATATTAATTATGGTTAGTGGAATAGTTATAGATGATTGAAATGTAATATACTCCTACTGTTTTTAAATATAAGTAAAATTGACTTTTTAAGTTCATTCATTAAATCAATTTTGCTTATATTTAAAAATGGAGGGAGTATAAGGGTATGTTAATGCAAAAAAGTAATAAATGTCATATTGATATCGTAAAATAGACAAATAATTTAAGAATTCTTTTAAAAAAAAAAGGTGGACACATGCTATGAGACGGAGAGAGTAATAAGTAATTGCAAATCTATGTTCGCAGTCACCAGAATAAATATCCATCCTTACAAAAAATGTAAATTAGCTTCAAAATTATAGTGTGGGACCCAATCCAACGCTAATAGCATATTTTTGTAATTCATTTTTGTTTACAAGTTTAATTCAGTGAAGTGGACGCTATTAAGTTCGTTTATTTTTTAAGGGGAAAAATAATTTTTTCTTGACAAGTTTTTAAATAAATATTAAGTAAGTTTAAGTTTACAAGTTTTTGTAATATTTAGTGGAAAGGGAAAAATATTTTTTTCTTGCAGTAAGCGAAGTTTATTTAGTTTTTTTGTTCTAAATTGATTTAGTTTATAAATAAATCCAGGGCTCAAGTTATTATTGTTTTTTTAGATTTTTTTTTCCAATAAAATACTTCATTTATAAAATAAAAATATTAATAAAATGTTTCATGACAATTTTTTTTAGGGTTAACAGTGCTTTACCCCCTATAATATAGGTCATTTCCAGGTTTATCTCCTGTAATTTTTATTTTCGTCTTTGTAAAAAAAATTCCAGAATACCCACCTAATAGGTCACTTTCAGAATTTTTTCTGAGAAATTTTGGTTTTTGAATGGCCTATTAGGGGGGTATTTTGAAACAATTTTCTTTTACAGGGACAAAAACAAAAAAAAAATACAGGGGGCAAACTCGGAAATGACCTATATTATAGGGGGTAAAGTAGTATTAACCCAAAAAATTATTAAGAAAAGAACTTGATATCTATATCTACAAAATAAAGTTTTGTCAAAAAAATAAAAAATATCTACAAAATAAAGTTTGTCACACGAGCCCTATACCCTCGACCAACTGAATTTATGTGGGTATAAGTCATTTATACTTATGGTTTTGGTTGTCATCACTATAAGCTTTTGTAGGTATGTATCAAAATTCTTGTATTATGTAGATGAATGGATTGATAAGGATAATTGGTATCAAATAGATGACCTGAATCCAATTTCTTAATATTTTGTTGTTATAATGAACGAATTTTACTTTGTGTGGATGTGGAAAAATAAATATATATTTTTCACCCCTTTTACTTTGTGTGGATGTGGAAAAATATATATATATTTTTGGCTTAATTACATCTTTAGTCCCTTAAATAATTATGAAATTTCACTTTGGTCCCTCAATTAATAAACGTCTCAAAATGGTCCTCTAATTCAGCTTCGTCCGCCAATTAAATCCACTCCGTCAATTTTTAATTGAAAAACGTTAACTTGATGACATGGACGCTGATGTGGGAGATATGGATTGGAGATAAGGCTGTGAGGTGGCATAACATGATTTGAATCTGATTTTTATCTTCTTCCCATCTCTCTCTTTTCTTTCTTCTCATCTTCTCTCCCTCGATCTCCTTCTTCTTCCCTTCTCTGTGCTCCATTCTTCCCTGTTCTTCTTCTTCAGTAACAATAAACCCTTAATACTTATCAATCATGTCCACTGTGTCACAGAATTCGAAAACTAACCCTAGTGAAGGAGGTAATTCTTCATATGCTGGATCTGTTATGAGGAGGAGATATGTTAGAGATTGCAGGTGTGGAGATAAACAAGTCCTGAGAACTGTAACTGATCTAAACAATCCGAATTTTGGGAAGAAGTTTTGGGGATGTGTCAACTACAAAAACCAATTTGACAAGGGTTGCAACTATTTTAATTGGTTTGATTCAAGAGATGATATTATTGATGCAAAAGATAAGGAGATTGAGAAGCTGAAGAAGAAAAATTTGAAGTTGAAGAATGGTTTAGCTAGGTCACAAAAATGGTTGAAGATATCCATTATTTATGGAATTTTAAGCTTTGAGATGATTTTAGTGTTGTTAACAATGTTGTTGTGTAACCAGAACAATGTTTTGGGAAAAATGTATTTGAAGTAGTTTAAGATTATTGTTGTAATGTAAGTTTGTGGGTGAGTTGTTATTTGAATCAATGTATGAACATCATTTGAATCAATGTAATGCCTATCTTGAATCAATGAATTTGTTATGAGCCAATTTTTCTTGTCACATTCAACTGAAAAAAAATCCCAGTTGTGGACTTGAATGCTATAGTAATAATGTGTTTTGTAAAAATGAACAGCATATAAAATAGACCAATAATGTGAAAATAGGAAATTCCTGAACAGGAGTATTTAACTTGAAAGTAGTTATAATTGCATAGTTAGATAGACCAAAATGTCATACATCATAATAAGGGAACCAAATCATTAGCTAGTAGATAAGGTTACCCACAAACTAACATATTGTCTTACATAGTTAAATACCTAGTAGAAGGTATCAAATACCTAGTTGTCAAATTGTCTTACATCAAAATAAGGTTACCAAAACCAACTTGATCCGCAGTATTTTTCAACAAAATAAGGTAACCATAACCTAATTGATACATGACCAAAAAGCTACCAAAAAGCATATTACAACAGACAGAAAATTTCAAGTGTTCTGGGGCTGAGTTGATGTTGATCCCTTCTTCTTTCTTGGTGACCTTTTCCTTTTGAGAGTTGATGTTGTTGGTTGACTTGAGGAAACAGTTGTTGTAGTTGCAGTTGCATTAGCTGATCCTTGCTTGGTCTTCTGAGAGGCTCTTGAAGTTGTTGTAGCAGGTGCATTGGCTGAATTGCTTCTGACTTGATGCTGAGATGCAGAAGGCTGAGTAGAACCCTGAGTTGCAGAAGGTTGGGTAGCAGAAACTTGAGTTGCATGAGGTTGACTTGCAGGAGTTTGACTGGCAGTAGGTTGAGTAGCATGTGGTTGTGCTTTAGGTGGTGGTGGTAGCTTGCAGGTTGACTTGTTGTGGCCTTCTGCTTTGCACCTGCTCCACTTCATCTCATATCTAGCCCTCTTCAAGTGTTGTTCATCCCTTTTTTCATCAGCATCCTTTCTTCTATTCTTCTTTGGCCTTCCAGGCTGCCTCTTGATTGGTGGTGGTTGTAGATCAGTGAATTCAGTTCTTGTCCATAGAGACTGACCATTAA
>Ga0228711_1012459_pt1 | contig 10393 bp, 9 predicted proteins | sample MedpolnodulmetaG_2_FD_177996 | JGI IMG/M metagenome (GOLD analysis project Ga0228711, IMG submission 177996) | Root nodule microbial communities from Medicago polymorpha collected in Santa Monica, California, United States - brown nodules | ecosystem: Host-associated > Plants > Roots > Nodule...
CCTAAACATCATGTTTCGTTCGAATTCAAGCTGTCCTTATCATACTACGGTGTGGAAGCTTGATCGGTTTGATGTTTCCAAGGGAAAGTCGTTTGTTACCACGGATGGTTTCATAGGCAACCCGGGTCCACAAAGCATTAGTAATTGGTTCAAGATTGAGAAATATGTTGAGGGTTATAAACTTGTCTATTGTCCTGGTGTTTGTCATTCTTGCAAACATGAGTGCAAAAATGTTGGATTGTTTGAGGATGAAAATGGGAATAAACGTTTAGCTCTTAGTAATGTTCCATACCAGGTTAAATTCGTGAAGGTTTAGTCCAATTAAGCTTGTCTTTAATCATGCACACAAGAAGAAGAAAAAAAAAACTATGAATAAGTGTATTTCCTTAATTTATGAGGATTCTCAAGATAATCTTTCTTGTTAAGAAATAAAAAAATATATAATTAAATAAAATAAATGTTTTCTTTTAACGTTGTATGGGGAGTTTTCTTTTTAGTCTTTATCATTACACTACTAAAAAAATAAAATTTAATGAAGAAAATTTTGTGAAAAAAACATGAAATTTCTCTCTCATTCCTTCACTAAATTTTACGAATAAAGAATTTGTGAAAGATTTTATTTTTTTTGTCATTAATTTTTCTCCCTAATTTTGTTTTTCTTAGTTGTGTTAATAGATCCTATAATATGAACTAAATATAGCATTGCAATGCTCTCTTTAGTGTAAGTTCCTCAAATTTCATATTCTATCCATCAAAAAAGGGCAAGTTATTAAACAAATCAAAGTCACGTTGACATATCTCCCACATCAGATGATAATATCCTGTGGTGTTGAGTTGCTATTTCAGCAGTACCATGTCAGTCAATTTTTAATGGGCACATGGTATGGATGAAAACCAAATTCTAGGGATCCAAACCAAAGATTATTTTGTTAGGATGAAAGAGGAAAATAATCAAATTGGAGGTCTAACTCATCCTTAAAAACTAGTTCTTAAGTTGAGGATTGCCTCCTCTATATAAACTTTTATCAAGAGTCTTATCTATCTGATGTGGGACATGAGTTTTTCCCAATACACCCCACGTTACGCCCAACACTCTTTGGGCTTTGGTGCGTGAATCGGTCGTCACGCCCAGCAACACTCTTTGGGCTTGGTGCGTGAATCGGTATGTATGTGACCCTTGAATTCGACAGGCTCTGATACCATAATGAAATTGGAGGTCTAACTCAACCTTACAAAACCGGTTCATAAGGTGAGGATTGCCTTCTCTATATAAACTCTTATCAAGAGTCTTATCTATCCGATGTGGGACATGGATTTTTCCCAATAGAAAATACTTTAATTTAAGTTTCCAACGTTATTTGGAGGGTTGTATTTGAGATAGAAAGAGGATGATCATCCAAAGTCCTAAAAAAATATGTTTAAAATACGACCCCAAAAAGATAACCAAAATAATCAAGGGTCCATTAAGCCAAAATAAAAACCTAAATTCAATTTTTTTTACTATTTCATCATCAAAATTGTTGTTCAAATGCTCTTTACTATTTCATGACTGATGCTTCTTCAGAAATAAGTTTTTTAAATTAAAATGATTGAAAAACTACATGAGATCTTCAATGTCTCAAGAAAGGCTTAATGATCTAATCATTTTATTTATTGAAAAAAAATATGACTCAACATCTTGATGCAGACGAAGAAGACGGAAAAAAAAAATCAAGAAGAGTGATTACATTTTTGGGTAGAATCACTCCCTTTCCAATCCACTTAAAAATCAAGTATCAGACCAACAAAACTACATTCACAAAATAAATGATCATAACTTTTCGAGGACACCCTACATAATCCGCGCTCGCCCATTCCAACGACACTTCTCTTCTAGATAAGTTCATGTGAGTAGGTAGTCTTTCAAGAATTAATTACCAAAAGAATATCCAAACCTTCTTTGTCCAACTTTTTAATTTAGGGTGATGGTTTTTTTCGGGTCGAGTACATTGTTTGTTACACACGACACGTCTCGGTTACGAACCAAGTACTATATGGTACCTAGAGATTTTGAAGACACAATTTTTAAATATGCGACTTCAAATACAACAAACATATAATTAATGTTGGCCAATTGTATAGTCCAAATCATTGACCATAAATCTAGCATGAGTATTTTATGAATCCATAGATAGCAATCGTAGCAGCAACTATAAATAATTGAAGATATATCTCCTATCAACTCCATTCAAAACCAAAACAAACACAGACCACTTGAAACACATAGACACAACAATGAAGAGCACAACAATGCTAGCACTTTTCCTTCTCCTTGCCTTGTCCTCACAACCACTATCTGTATCATCTAAAGCTTCACTCAGTCAAGTCCTTGACGTATTGGGGAAGAAGCTTCGAACTGATTCCGACTACTACATTATCCCGGCGAATGGTGGAGATATTTCCCTTGAAAGTTCTATTGGTGAACCTTGCCCTCTTCACGTAGTAGTTGTGAAACATAGACAAGGCCTAGGTTTTCCACTAAGGTTGGCACCAGTTAAAGGTGATATTCGTGTCTCCACTGATCTCAATATAATGCTAGGTAATGGTGATGATAGATGTCCCAACTATTCAGTAGCGTGGAAGATTGATCCTTATTCTAAGGAAGCAACATTTTTGACAAGTAATGGTTCGAATTCAATCGATAGTTGGTTCAAGATTGAGAAGTATGATGATGCTTATAAGTTGGTCTATTGCCCTAATGTGTGTCCTTCTTGCAAGCATGTATGCAAAGATATTGGGGTCTATAAGTATAAGAATAGGGAAATGCGTTTGGCTCTCACTAATGCTCCCCTCAAAATCAAGTTTCAGATGGCTTGATTAATGGCAACAACTTATAAGTTTATAAGGATTATTGAGTTTGATTTTCCTTGTGGAGAATAAAAATATATGAATGAATAAAAATGATTGATCTATGCTTTTCTATGTTTGTTGCAACTTTAAATTTCATTTCGTCTAAATTTTTGGATATCTTGTAGCAGTAATTGTGGAGACTCTTCTCTCTCAAGTTATATCATATCACAAAAATACCCTTAGATATTTCGTTCACTCTCAAGTCTCAAGAAATTGTAGGTCTCCCGGATATTTTTTAAGATTTTTAATGTAGTTGCACTCTCATAGTTCCAGTACAAATTGTTAAGAATAAAAGCATATGAATAATAAAAAAATGTCAATCTATACTTTTCTCAATCTATTGCAACCTTAATGTATTTATCTTTGGCCTAAAGTACCGGCACCTCTTACTAATAATCGCAAATACTAATCTCTTAAAAACAAACGATTATAGTTATATTTATGATTTTAGTTAATAAGCACTTAGATTAATTATGTTATGTTTGTTTTGCATTTTGGAAAAAGAATATTTATCTACTAAAGTTATTACTGGGTTGAGTCACTATGAGGCCGCTCTTTTAAGATGTTTCATGGCACTGTCCAAAAATTGTGCAAGGCAGACAATCAACTACGTCGTCTCCAAGATAAAACAACTTCAGTTACAATTGTGCGATTAACTACTGCATTGTAGTTAATCGTTCGAGAATTAAACCCTCAAATATGACTATTATGACCACTCAAATTTAGTGCTAAAACCAACGACCAATTAAGTGTTTTATGAATCCGAGGCAGCCAGATTTTTGGGTCAGGTTTCGTATGGGGTTGAAAAATAGGTGTTTTATGAAATTCGGCGCAATTGGATTTTTCGGTCAGGTTTCGCACGGGGTCAAACATAGGTATTTTATGAAATCCGAGGCAGTTAGGTTTTTGGGCCAAGTTTCGCAAAGGGTCAAAAATAGGTGTTTTATGAAATCCGAGGCAGACAAATTTTTAAGTCAGGTGTCACACTAGGTAAAAAATAAGTATTTTATGAAACCCGGGGCAATCAGATTTTTGGCCGAGGTTTCGCACGGGTAAAAAATAGATGTTTTATGAAATCCAGGATAGTCAGATATTTAGGCCAGGTTCCGCACGGGTCAGAAATAGTTTTTTTATGAAATTCAGGGTTAGGTTTCACACAAGGTCAAAAATAGGTTTTTATGGAATCCGGGGCAGTCAGTTTTTTAGGTCAAGTTTCACACAAGGTCAAAAATGGGTTTTATTAAATTGTAAATATGGTGTGAACTATTTTTGAAGATTATATTTTTCCTTTAACTCATTTTTTTTGGACAAAAACAAAATGATATTCATTCATTCAAATCGAGAGATTACATCATTCAACACTGCTAAAAACGTAAATGATGAATCTGCGAACAAACTCACAGCATCCAAGTTAATAGCATACAACGACATAATGCCTACAAAAATATATGATAAAATTAAAGTGACTGGAATATCCATGACATCCGGATCTGCAACGTTGACGCCCAAATCTTTGATTGAATAATCGATCATCAATATGAATCAAATGAACACAGCAAGAAGACGGGAAATCAGACAACGCCGCAAAAGACGATGAACAACAAACTCCCACACTTAGATGATGAAATCACAAGAAAAAACCTAGATCTATGTGAAAATCACTTATTTAGATTGAAGTATAGAGAAAAAATGAAGAGGGGTGATTTCAAGTCAAAAATTGACCCAAAACCACCCCTCAATGAAAAATCTAAATGAGAAAACCTAGAGAGAGAAAACTAGGGCCGGCTTGTTGGAGAGTAGAAAAAATGAAACTTGAGAGTACCCTTTAACTCATTAGAAATACGTGATGTGGATTTCTTCAATTAGAGAAAATCAATTTTAAAAAATAATTTTCTATTAGTTTATTTTAGGCTTAATTGCAGTTTTAGCTCCCTAACTTTCCCAAAGTTGCGATTTTGGCCCCCTACGAAAAAAAACTACAAAACAGCCCATAAGTTTTGCAACTATAGCAGTTTTGGCCCCCCAAGGCAAAAAAAAATAAAAAAAATAACACGTGGCGCCTCACTTAAGGTGTTACGTCAGTGTAGACCAAGTCAATATCAGCCTTGGGGGCCAAAACTGCCACAGGTGCAAAACTTAGGGGGCTGTTTTGTATTTTTTTTCTTAGGGGGCCAAAATCGCAACTTTGAGAAAGTTAGGGGGCTAAAACTGCAATTAAGCCTTTATTTTACTAGTTTCCTTATAGATATAAGGCTTAATTGGACTTTTGGTCCTCTAAATAATTTCATGTTTTCATTTTGGTTACATAACTCGTAAAATCAATGTTTCAATCCCTCTCTTGTTTTGCTCTGTTAGTCAAAACAGTCCTTGACCGTTAACTTTAACCTTAAATGTCTATGGTGGATCATCCTTAAGAATGGTCCACCATAGATCCTGTTAAATTTTTTGATGTAAATCGTTCGATCTTTTTATTTTTAAAGAGGACCGTTGGATTACGTAGGTCTATTGAATGTTACGGTGAATCAACAACATCTAATTAATTTTCTTTTTCTTCCCTCAACTTCATCATCATCTTCATCATCACATTCATCAACACCACCACCACCATCATCAACATACCCAGATTTTTTTTAATTTTAAAATCAACTAAAATGGTATTTACCTTTTCTAAAATATCATCGTTACTTCAGTTTTGATTTTTACAAATCATTTATACATTTTTTAAAAATTGAATAGAATTGTAATTAATTTCTACGCACAATTGCAAAATGTTAATTAACATCAAGTAAACAACTTCCCTAAAGAAAAGCAAATAAACAACCAAAGTCCAGGTTTAAAGGTTTGTACTTGTTCATACACCAGAAAAAAAATCCCAAAACTCACTCTCTTTTTCATAGTCAGTTTAAAAACTCCAAAACGATGTTGTTAGATCTACGCCGTTCACAGATCCGGATCCATATTCAAATTCGAAACCCGATTCATTGTTCACAACAACAACAAGCGCTTCATGTTTGTTCTCCAAACCCTTTTCTTTATCCATTCGCGTCACCCTCACGCGCTTTCGTGAATCACGTTGTTGGTTGTTATCCTCCACATGCCGCTTTCGGAAGCAAATCTTGAGGGTGAAATGGTGATTACCAAGCTTGGAAGGGTGAGACGTTGTCACTGCACATGCTAGCTTCGAAGAAGAAGAAGAAGCCATTGATGGAAAGATGGAAGGGGAAGGAGGAGTGGTATAATGGAACTTTTTTTTACTGTTTTTGGTTTGTTTGTTTGGGCATAAATGGAGTAACAAACTATAATTTATTTATTTCTTCTCACCACAATCATATTTTTTTTGTTGAGCTAAATTGTTTATTTTGTGTGATGGTTGTTGTTTCTGGAAAAATTTTATGAGTTTAGTATGAATGTGATGTTGAAGATGATGAATGAGAAGATGAAGAAAGGGAGAGAAGATGATGAAAAGTGAAAAAAATTATGTGCCAACGGTTAACCTTTAAATACAATGGACATCCAATCAAATGGTTAAAATCATATCAAAAAATTGAGCATTAAAAAACTAACGGAGGGGACCTTTTGACTAACGGGGCAAAACAAGAGGGACTGAAACGTTGATTTTACAAGTTATGGAATCAAAACGAAAATATGAAATTACTTAGAGGATCAAGAGTCCAATTAAGCCTAGATATAATTTCTATTATTTTCTTTTAATTGTTTAAAAAAAAATTAGTCTCATATTTTATAAGATAATATATTTTGAAGTTACGTATTGGACCAAAAATCTGAAACGTTACACATAATAATATATGAAATGAAATTCACATAAACTTGACTTACATGGCACTACTTTGACTTCGAATCCAAGATTTTTTTATATATATATATTTTTTTACTATAAATGTCTTGTTACAAAACCCTTAATTTTGTGATGTACACCGTTGGGTAACACACACAAGAACTCAATCGATTAGTTGAGAAAAACTGGTTTGAGTTAAACAATAAGGAGTTGTAAATCCTGGGTTTAATCCTGAATGAAAGAAAGGAGAATTAATCTAACAACTAGTCACTAATATTTACCATTTAATTTTTTTTTGTGGAAAAGCAGCTCTCAAAAGACAAAGCGTTTCACATGCCTACGCATCGATGATCTCAATCTAGCTAGGATACACTATAAACAAGAGATTTCAAATTTTCAATTAAAGTGTACTCAGAAGAACCAGCTCAAGTTTTTATTCCACTAAATTATGTCCAGCAACAAAAAGTTTCTATTTGTGTTTCATTTTTATTGAAAAAAAAGTCATACATGTTGGCAAAATTGTTCGAATGAAAGGACTTGATTTGTGAATTTTGAGAAAGAATAGAGAAGAGAAATTAGAGAGTTTGTGGGAGAAATTGTACTTGGATATTATTTTGGAAAATCTCTAATACAAATAAATACGCATGATGGCTTAACTACTTATAGCTTCTCTTGCTTGCTATGCAAGTTACTTGCTATACAAGCTAACTTCTAAAACAATTTTATAAAAAACTTACTAACTAACTAAAAACATGTAACAAAATTAATAATCTTAACAAAAATGTCTCACTCGTCCTCAAAAAACGATTCATCATAAGTCCAATGGGCAATGTTACCGCATGCTTAATATACAATTATATGTATACATCCAACGGGCAATGCTATAGCAGGCTTAATCACAAGGGAATAGACTAATTGATTACCCTAGTCCATTGGTACCACATATTACTCCTTTTCACTGGCAAAATAACAAAAGAACAAGTCAATAAGAAGTTTTCTTCAAAACCTATATGCGTTCAAATCATTTCTTTGACTCGAATATATATATTATCAATTGAGAGACAATACATAAAGAACCCTTACTATATTATATTAGTCCCCTGATTTAATGATTAATTAAAACAAACTTTCCGGTGAGTTTTTAAATGGATTCACTATTATAATGATTTGGTGGCCAATTGTAAAACATCACCCAAATTTTGGCCTTTGTTAAAAGCGTGAACACATATAATAGGTTGCCCATAGATAATAATGTACTCTATAAATGGATGCCCTTCAATTTCCTTAAACTCCATCCAAACTTACAAATTACTGAAAGCATACAAAACAATGAAAAACACATTGCTAGCATTTTTCCTTCTCTTTACCTTCTTAACCTCACAACCACTTCCTGGAGCGGCTGATGCTTCAAATGAACAAGTGGTTGACACATTAGGCAAGAAACTCCGAGCTGATGCTAATTACTATATTATCCCGGTTATTCCCATACACAGATGTGGACCTTATGATAAATGTAGAAGTAGTGGTTCAAGTCTTGCCCTAGCAAGTATTGAAAAAACTTGCCCTCTTGATGTTGTGGTTGTTGATAGATATCAAGCCTTGCCACTAACCTTTACACCCGTTAATCCAAAGAAGGGTGCCATTCGTGTCTCAACTGATTTAAACATCAAATTCTTATCTCATGCTACCTGTCCACACAATAGAATGGTGTGGAAGCTTGATCGTTTTAATGTTTCTAAGAGACAATGGTTTATTACTATTGGTGGTGTTGCTGGAAATCCGGGTTGGGAAACTATTAATAATTGGTTCAAGATTGAGAAGTATGTTGATGCTTATAAGCTGGTGTTTTGTCCTAGTGTGGTGCAATCTTCCAAGCATATGTGTAAGGATGTTGGAGTGTTTGTTGATGAAAATGGGAATAAGCGTTTGGCTTTAAGTGACGTTCCCCTTAAAGTTAAATTTCAACAAGCTTGGTGAAATCCTCTCTAAAATAATGCATAAATAGATATGAATATATGCATTTCTCTTTCAATAATGTATGTTTATTGGGAACCTCAAAGTTAGGTTTCCTTACAAATAAAATAAATAAAACAAATGAATGTTTATCATCCTATAGTAATTTTTTAAGGGAAATGTTAATTTGTGCCCTTAGGGCACAAGATAAAGATCTTAAAATAGAATTAAATAATAAATATTGCATTGAAAAGATAAGTTTTTAAGATTTTAAGGTTTAAAATGCACAATTTTCAAGGTTAAGTTTCTACATTTAGTTTCTTATCGTATGCCCTTAGGGCACAAGTTAACAAGACCCTTTTTTAAATTACTTGTAAAGAGTGGGGTGTGATCCACATGCTTTAAAATAATACTCCCTCTGTATCTTATTATAAACTCCTTTGACTAATTTTACACATATTAAAAAAAAAACTTGATAGTATAGTTAATGTGTGAATTTTACTAAATTGTCATTTGTTTATATGCGTATTTAATTTGATTTTTCAGAAAGACAATAATAAATATGGGAAATGTTGAGAAAGGTTTTCGGAAAATACATATTGTATGCGATGAACTCATCTCGATTCTTAAATGTTAGGATGGTGAGAATGAATTTTGTAAAAAGTTAATAAGCTATAAGGGTAGTGTTGATTTTAAATTAATCCTAGAGTTTTAATTTTAAATTATAAGGGTGAGAAATATTTATTTTTATTTTTTTTTGGGGGGGGGGGTTTGATTGGCAGTCTATTTGTCTGAGTCAGAAGCTTGGGGGTTTTTGGGGTAAGGAGAATTAGGGAATTTAACTGTGCTTTATTAGGAAAGTGGTGTTGGCGGTTGTTGGAAGATAGGAATAGTTTGTGGTATAGGGTGTTGTTGGTGCGTTACAGAGTGGAGGAAGGCCGATTGTGTCAGGGAGGCCGAGATGGCTCTCTGTAGTGGAGGGACATTTGTAGGTTGCGTGAGGAGGGATGGTTTAATAGTCATGTCCGTCGTTCTGTGGGTGACGGTAAAAATACGCTCTTTTGGACTGATGTTTGGGTGGGTGGAGTGTCGTTACGGGATAGGTTCAATAAATTGTTTGATTCGTCGATGTTGAAGGGGGAGTCAGTGTTTGCGATGTGCAATTTAGGGTGGGGGAAAGATGGTGGGGCGTGAACCTGGAGACGTAGGTTGTTTGCATGGGAGGAGGAGTTGGTAGGGGAGCTTTGGCATTTACTTGTAAATGTTACTATGCAGGTCACTAGGGAAGATAGATGGTTGTGGAGTTTGGATTCTTCTTCCAATTATACTGTTCGTAGTGCTTACAACTATTTAACCCTTTTTTACTTATATGATTAAGCCTTCGGTGCCACAAAGATGCTTCCAAAATGAAAGATATTCACAGTGTTTTTTGAAACCAAAGTGTTTGTCCATTACATATTAGAAAGTTTCTCCCCTCTAGCTACAACCAAGTTACCTTTGTTGAGTTTCCACTTTCCAGAACCAAAGTGATTATCATAACCACAATCATCAAGCATATGAACAGAAATCAAATTAAAGCGGACAACTGGAACATGTTTGACACATTTAAGCCACAATTGCATTCCCATTGATAGAAAATTAGCAAGTGTACTAACTCATATCGAAGTAATAAAATTTATAAGATTCGTATCCACAGGGACTGTTTCAACTTCTACTCGAGAATGTCATTATTATTAAGGATGTTTGTAAAATGGG